>Ga0307515_10006872_pt1 | contig 22636 bp, 19 predicted proteins | sample 17_EM_MG_FD_194513 | JGI IMG/M metagenome (GOLD analysis project Ga0307515, IMG submission 194513) | Populus trichocarpa ectomycorrhiza microbial communities from riparian zone in the Pacific Northwest, United States - 17_EM | ecosystem: Host-associated > Plants > Roots > Unclassified | place...
ACCATCATGCGCTACTCCCCCATGGTCCTGTCCGCCTCAGAGTTTGCCCGCGACTGGCTCAGCCAGTTCTCCGAGGCCGAACAGCCTGTGGCGGCGAAGCTCGCCGACGCCGTCATGCTGGTCAGCCACGACGCCCTGCACCGCGGCCTGCGCGGCCTCCTCAACGGCCTGTTGGCGGACCGCGACCCGGCACTCCGGGACCGCCCCATCGCCCTCTACGCCGAACGGGCGGTGAAGACGCAGGACATCAAGGATCCCGACCTCGGCTGGACGACGAAGCAGGCCCTGCCCTATTTTCCCGGCACGACGACCGGTCGGGCGACCGGCGCGGGCGTGCCCGCCATCGACCCGAACGAACCCCAGGTCGGAAGCGAAGGCCTGATCGCCGCCTTCATCACCGGCTACGGACGCCTCAACAAGACGCACGCGCTCAATCACCCGGGACCGGCCAAGCTGCGCTCGAAGCGCGCCAGCCACATCGTCATCGTCACTGACTTCATCGGATCGGGCGACCGAGTCTGGACGATGATCGACGCCTTCTGGCGGGTCGCGACGGTGCGGAGTTGGCACTCCGGGGGCCGCATCCGTTTCTCGGTCGTCGCCTATTCCGGGACCGAACTGGGCATCAGGCATGTGCGCACCCACCGGTCAAAGCCGGACGTTCGCGTCGTCCAGGCCTGCCCGACCCTGACGACGGCCTTCGCCGGGGCGGAGTACCGTGGGATCCACGACCTGTGCTCGGCCCATCCGACCGGCCATCCCTCTCCGCTGGGTTATGGATGGGGCGGTGCCCTCATCGCCTTCGCCCACGGCATGCCCAACAATGCGCCCCCGGTCCTCCACAGCCCGAGGGGCGGCTGGCGTCCATTGTTCTCCAACCGCAGCGTCCTGGCCGCCGACCAGCTTTTCCCGGGCACCGACGCGGACCGCCTCGCCGGCCTGGCGCGGGACAGGCTCCAGGTCCGCGCCGCAGAACGCTTCCTGGCCGGCTCCGCCAACCGCCGCTGGATCGAGACCATGCTGGTTCTCACCGCCCTCCAGGAGGGGGCCAGGACGACGGCCAACACCTCGGCGCGAACGCGCCTGCCGATCGCCGACGTCGACCGTATCCTCGGCTTCACCCAGGTCGCCCGCTGGACCGACGCCCGCAACGCCCTCACCGTCCTGGGCGCGCGCGAGCTGCGGCGGCTGCAGCGGCGCAGGGCCCGGGTGGTGGTTCTTCCAACCCCCGCGCAACCCGACTACTATCCCACCCAGTTGAGGGCCCGGTGAGGTCGTTTAGGTATGCGCCGCGCAAGCGGCGACGGGTCCCCCGGGGACCCGGGGCGCGGGATTTCCGGCGCCCGCACATCGGAGCAGGATCTTCGCGCTGCGCGAGACAGCAACTCGCGGCTGGCGGGGTCTTGGACGAGACTTGCTGTCCCACCCACCCGGGTGGGTCGAAGTAGATGGCGACACCGGGCCCCCAACGATATGCCTCCGGCGGCCGGAAGCTGGGCGTCGATCCGACGACGCTGGACCATGCCCTGGCGGCCATGGCGCGATTGCGGGCCACGGACGCGCGCATCACGCCGGTCCTGACGCTGAGACATTTCGCGGCCCTGACCGACCTGCCCTACGGGTTCCTGCGCGGAGCGGTCGCCCGCCAGTCCTATCCGCCCTACCGTTTTGTCTACCTCAAAAAGCGGATACCGGGACGGACCGGGCTGAGGATGATCTCCATCCCGCCAAAGAGCCTGATGAAGGCCCAGCGCTGGCTCGTCGAACATGTGCTGCGCTTCACCGAGGCCCATCCCGCCAGCTACGCCTTCCACCCGGACTCCTCACCCGTCCAGGCCGCCGAACAACATCCGAACACCCGGTGGCTGCTCAAGGTCGACATCGAGGACTTCTTCCATTCGGTCCGCGAGCGCGAGGTGGCGGCGATCTTCACCCGCATCGGTTTCCAGAAGCTTTTGGCCTTCGAGTTCGCCCGGCTTTGCACGATCGCCGTGGATCGGGGTCCGGGCGGCAATCCCGCCCCGCGCACCGAGCCGATCGCCGTCTACGCCTCCGGGTTCGAGGGCATGCTGCCGCAAGGCGCCCCGACGAGCCCCATGCTGGCGAATCTGGCGATGGCGCGCACGGACGCCACCCTGGCCGCGCTCGCCGCCGAGCGCGGCTTCCGGTACTCGCGCTACGCTGACGATCTCGCCTTCTCCAGCACCGCCGACCGAACGCTGGTCGAGATGCGCGCCCTACAGCGCGAGGTGTGCCGGATCCTGAACGAAGCGGCGTTCAGGCCGAACCTGCGCAAAACGGTCATCCGGGGGCCGGGATCGCGGCGCATCGTCCTGGGGCTTCTGGTCGACGGCCCCACGCCGCGTCTGTCCCAGGCGTTCCGGGACAATCTGCGCCTCCACCTGCACTACCTCGGCGATCCCGCCTTCGGCCCGGCCAGACACGCTCTCGCACGCAAGACGGGGATGTCGAGCCTCTACCATCACGTCCGGGGGCTGATCGGCTGGGCCCAGCAGGTGGAACCGGCCTATGGACGCCGGCTTCTGGAAGCCTTCGAGGCTGTGGACTGGCCGCCGGTCCAGCCGCGACGGATCGAAGGCTCGGGTGCGGCGGGCGATCCCTTCACCTGACCCGATCGGCCGCCCCTACCCGTCCCATGTTTCCAGCTCGACGGCGAAGACGCGATCCGCCGGCCGGGCCACCATGAGGGCTCACCTCAAGGTGCCGCGCGATATCGGCGACCGGTGCATCAATCCACGAAGGATGCGCAATAGGCCGCCCTTGGACCATCTCCAGAAGCAGGACGTTCAGCACCAGGATCGAGGAGACCGCTCCTGACTCCGGCCGTCGGCTTGGTGGGACACGCCATCGAGTTGCCGGCAGCGCAGCAAGCCCGAAGGGGCGGACTCGTAGGAGCGCGGGGCGCAATGGGATTGAGCACGTCAGCTTCCCTGTCTCCACCTGCGGGCGTTGCGGAGCGTCGCTGCTCGAAGGGTCGTCGAAGACCGCAAGGCAAAGCTTTCCCGCCTCCCTCCCTGACCCGTCTTGACCTATAGTCTCAACTTCGAAACGACCTAAAGCGCGAGGCCACCAGCCTCTGACCGGAGGCTAGAATGCTGAAAGCCAGCGAGTTGGAAATCGAGACCGTTCGAGAATACTTCGAATGGCAGGCCCCCGACCTCAAAGTTACCTTCCTGCAGAAAGTTTATTCGGAAGCGGTGATGAACACCCGCCATGACGTATGGGACATCCACACCAACAAAGACCGCTGGTGGGTAATCACCGGCCACACCAACCTCTATTCCCAGCAGCAATTCCCTAGCATGGACCTGGCGCTGACCTTCCATCTCGGCCTGATCCTGCGCATCCCGCGCACGGAAGACCAACAGCGGGATGACCTGCGACTGCTTCCGTTCGGGGCCGTTTTCGAGAAGATGGAAGCGGCGGGTGACGCCGTGACCCAGGCCCACGGCCTCGCCGACTATCAGGGGGTCGGCGTGCGCTGCCGCGAGACGCTGCTCGATCTGATTGGCGTCGCCCAGGACGCTGCGGTTTGGACTGACAACCCGCCGCAGCGCGCGAACTACCGGGACTGGGTGGAAATCATCTGCAACGCGCTTCTGCCGGGCAACACCAACCGCGAGCGCCGCGGCGCGCTCAAGGTCGCGCTCGACACCGCCTGGACCTTTTCCAACTGGCTGACCCATGCCAAGGGGGCCACTTGGGTTGACGCCGACATGGCGCACAGCCTCATCCAGCACGCCATCGGCATGGCGACGTCTCTGATCGTGCGCGAGCTGCGCGGCGTGCCAGAGGCCTGCCCGGACTGCGACGCTCCGGACCTTGAGCCCGAGCAGGGCGAAAACACCGCCGCGCCGGGTGTGCTGTGGGAGCGGCCGCACTGCCCCCACTGCGGGTGGACCGGCCGCCCAGTGCCGATCCTCGACATGGAAAGCGGGCGGGCCGTCATCACCCGAGAGGGCGAGACCTCCGATCAGCACGGCATCATGACCGTGCCGTTGCGCGGCCTTCGGAAACCCGGAGACCCGCCCGTGGAACCGCTGAAGGACGTTGAGATCGGCGCGCCGGAGCCCACCGAGTATTTCGCTTACGGGTCTAACATGGCGACCGCGCGGCTTCAGAAGCGGATGCCGAGCGCCGAGCCGCTGGGTTTGGCGACCTTGGCCGATCACAAGCTTCGCTTCCACAAACGCAGCAAAAAGGATGGCTCGGCCAAGTGCGACGCCTTCGCCACACCGGATGAAGACGCTGTCGTTATCGGGGTCCTCTTCAAATTCGACCCCGCTGAGCGAGGCAAGCTCGATGAAGCCGAGGGGGCCGGCAAGGGGTATGACGCCCGCGTAGTAACGGTCATCAATCGGGAGGGCCGTAGGCGAAAAGTGCTCAGCTACTTCGCATCGCCAGACGCCATCGATGCGAGCTTGAAGCCCTACACTTGGTACAAGGACCACGTCCTGGCCGGCGCCAAGGAACACAAACTTCCGCCCAACTACGTCGACCAATATATCGACGCCGTTGAAGCCATCGAAGATCCAGACAGTGAGAGAGACAAAAAGGAGCGAGCAGCTATCACGAACAACTAGAGTTGACTGGCACTTCGTTGATTTGCGAGTGGAAGCGTCGGATCCGATCCGTACGGCAATGGCCGAGACAACGGGCGGGCCATCGGCGCCTGGGCACCGTCAATTCGCTATCGCCTCCAGCGCCTTGTCGATGCTGAAAATGGTCCTACCACCAGAAGCGTCGACCACGGCGAGCGCTTTAGATCGGGCATATCTAACGCCTGAACGCACCTTCTCATCGTGTGACGCCGTCACATCGACGGCGTCGATCGGCGTCCACGCCGTCGCGGCGCAATATCGCTGATATACCTCGAGCACATCGCCACGTGCGGGCTCGACAAGTAGCGCCCCAATCGTAAGATTTTCCCGTATGCCGCTGAAGTGACTCTTAGCTGCTTTCAGCGTCGGAAAAACCACTCCGTTGCTCAATGTGACTTTCTTCACCATGTGAGGACCCGACTCGCCGATCTCTCGCTTTCTTGATTGCTAGCCGATCGCAAGCGTTCTGCTTTCCCGCGTCGATCGACGACCAACGACGTACTCGTCCGTTTCAAGGTCGGGTGCGATCATCGAAGTGCCAAATATGACTTGGCTTTCACTGCCCGCCTTCTTGACGTTGGAAACGATCATTCGCTGGAAGTTCTGCGCGCGCTCGACCTCCATCCCTTTGTCCTCGATGGAGTCCATCATCAAGAATCTGGGGTGACGGAAGTATCGGTGCATGGCGGCCGCCGTCAGGAAACCCACGAAGAAGCTGTTCCTCAGAATGACGCGCGAACTCGCCGAAAAATAGGTATGATCGTCGACGGTGATTTTGTTATCCGAAAAGTCGAACTTGATATTCTTCGGATCCGCAAAGCTATCTTGCCGCGAGACATCCCCCACCAAGAGCGCTCGTATTTCGTCAGCGATCGACGAAAAGGCATTAGCAAGGTTCACCTGCTGTGACCGTTCGAGTGTCTCATTTCGCGATTTCAAACCCGCGATGGACGCTGCGAGGCTGTCTTTTCTATCGGTCAAATCGCGCACGATCTGAGCGACCTTTATTTTCTCCGCGAAATCTTCCAACTGGCGATCAATATAACCGAGCTGGCGCTGGACAGCATTAACGCGCTGCCTCGCTTCCGACGAAGGCGTTTGCTGCGCCTCACCATATCGTCGGGCGGCTGCCTCCCAGTTCCGAACGGTGGTCGCCACGACACCATTGAGCCGATCCAGTTCTTGTTGCCGGCGCTTTTGCAGAAGGCGCGACTGCTTGAGCTGCGTGTCTATGTCGGAAATCATCGCAACGACGCGCACCTTGCCCTTCTCCGCGTCGAACGGGATCTTGCAAAGGTGGCAGGCGTGAGGGCCTGCCGTATCGCCCGTAGGGGCGTGGCAGGATGGGCAGTAGTGAAAGCGGACGTGATCAATCTCGTCAGCAACGGCTGATGTGTCCTCCAACGCCTCCCGCTTTCGCTCCAAATCGGCGATGAAGCTGGACGAGTCCGCGATCTCCAGCACGATGCTGTCGCGAGCGCCTTGAGCATCAGCGAGCGCCTTCTGGAGTTCCTGCAGCTGCTGATAGGCCTCCATCTGAAGCGACAGGCTTGCCTCGCTCCCATCATCAGAAGCGAGGATGGAAGCCTCGAGGGTGCCAATTTCCTCTACGAGCCTGTTCCGTTCTGAGAGAAGGCTGGCCTGTTCAGCCGCAAACAAATCCAGAGGCGGCACCTGATCGGCGCGCCCTAGGATTTTGAAAAAACTCCGCAGTTCGCCGACGACTTGATCAAATTCTTTCTCGTGCTCGCGAATTTTAAGGGTGTTTGTGTAGACTTCACTCTCAAATGCTCCGCAAAGCATCCGTCCCGCCGCCTCTCGGATCGCGGGCGGATCAAATTGCTCAAATTTAAATATGCTATCGACGGGACTCAGCTGATCTGCATACAGCAGTCTCAGAACTTGATTCATGGTAACATTCGCCGCAGTTTCGGCGGACACTTCGGGAAACCCAAGAAGACTGAACAATATTTCAGAAAAGCTCGCAGTTTGCTCGCGGCGGGCGTAGGGATACCGGTCCCAATGATCGATTGGCGCTGTCAGCGCTGCATCCATGTCGCCAGCGAAGACGGACATAGGCTGACCGCGTTTGTCAGAAATTTCTCGACAAAGCGTAGCGATCTTGCCGCTCAACGAAACTTCTACGTAGACTCGGGAGCACAAAAGCGCCGTTTCGCTCCAGTCCTTAAGATCTCCTCCTAACGCAAAGAATAGGAGGTTCAAGATAGTCGACTTGCCTGAGGAGTTTTCGCCCCGGATGATATTCACACCAGAATGAAATAATTCGTCATAAGCCACGAACGCATTTCGCTCCACTCGGAAGCGTTTAACGATGAGTGATGGGTTAAACTGCATCGTATTTGTGCTCTAATAGTTCGGAACGCGCTTTCAAACCTGCCGGGCCAACAAGGCCGTATTCGGTGCCTAATTTTAAAAGCACATCAATGACGTCAGAATACGTCTCACGCCGCATCTTGACGCGAGCCAGAATTGCGTCGGGAGTTGGCTTCGAAGTTTGCTCAACCCGTAACTCGTCGAGGCAGCCAACACGAAGGAAGCCCTCATTCTCAAGCGTCTCAAGTGCTGCTACTTGAACCATTCTCATGCGCGCAAAGATTGCTCGACTGGTTGGGCGGCGCTCGAAATCATTGGCTTTCGCATATTTCTCGCCGATCTTGCGGAAGCTTTTGTGCGATGGCGTAAATCGGAAGGAAGCGAGCTCGCCAGGAAAGCACATATAGTAATCGAGAATGCGATAGCGCTCCAATTCCACGCGGTCCCCGATCACTTCCCGCAGTTGGAAAAATCTAAAGGCTGAATGGTAGGCATCGTATGCGGGCTGAAAGGCGAGCTGAATCATGCATGCCACCGGACAAAGCATTGCTCGGCCAGCCAATAGACCATTCCCAGGACGATCGCGTCATTTACCGAAAAGACGCCCGCACCAACCTCTTCTACCAAAGGCTCCACGATGGCTGTCGATATGAGGTTGTCGATATCGGCGATCCCCAGACCACCAATCATTGGTAGCACCGTGGTTCTGTACCGTCGCTCGGCCCTGGCGAGGAGATAAGCGAATATCTCTTGAGCAGAGGCGTAAAGTGAAAAGCGCGTCAGGAGTTTGACAAAGAGCTCCTTTTTCTCGAACGCGTCTAAAACTTCGGCGCCGCGCCCTGCATGCTTAAGCTTCGCCTCCAGACCATCGACGCCATCGTGACTTCGCTTTTTATAGTAAAGCTGGAGCGTGTCGATCTGATCGCGCGTGACCTTGTCGTCGCGCATCTCGTCCGACAGCTTCTCCATTAGGAGCTCCAGGGTGCCGGCACGAACAGGTCGGTTCGTTTGATTCAGCACTCCTATGGAGGTCTTGTTCCCGGCGACGTTGTCGCCGCGAGCCTTCGCATGCGATTGGTCGACCACTGGCTTGGTGTCAGCCACCGCTAGTCAATTCGTCCGATTGTGGTCTTGTTTCCACCGACGTTATCGCCGCCGGCCCGCGCTCTACTCTGGTCAGTGACGCGCCCGCCGACCATGATCTTCGCCTTCATGCTTTTGTAGGTGATAGCCCAACCAGCGGCGCCGCCAGTGATCAAGCCGCCGACGAATGTGCCGATCGCGCCAGCATTTTCCGCAAGCCATTTGTCCATGAGCGCCCCTCCCACGTTCGGACCTATTGCGAGTCCATGACATAGCAAAGGTTGTCTCGAGGCAAGCTCATCATGTTCAACGTGCGCCAGCGGATCGGAGGGGCTGCCCTACACCTCCCTAAAGCGGACCTTCCCAAGGTCAGAGAAGAGTCAATGCCGGCTTAGAAGCGGCTATTCGATCCGATTGCAGCTATTTGGGGTTCGCTTTTCCGCGCCCGTGGCTTTTCCCAGCCGGGGCAGCAGAATCTTTCCGTCAGAGGTGCGTGGAGCGCTCGCTGCGTACTGCGACCATGATTGATCGCCTCGTGCAGCGATCAGCGCTCGTAGAGCTTCCTGAGAGGTGACCTTCATATCCAAAGTGTGAATCGCGGCGCCATCCGACGCAAGGTCACTTCAGCGGTCGAGCCAAAAACACCATTGCCGCCACCCAGTTGCGATCAAGTCGCATGTATGGCCATCTTTAAGTTGGAACGTGGCACGTTCTAAGTTGGCACCACAAATTTTTGGCGGCCCGGAAGGGACTCGAACCCCTGACCTTCGCTTTAGGAAAGCGCTGCTCTATCCTGCTGAGCTACCGGGCCGCGTTGCGCGTGCTGGGGGTCCATAGCGCAAGTTTCCGGATGTGCGAACCCCGGGGGCGAAAAGCGCCGGCAGGGTGTGTCACGAGGGGAATGGAATGGGTTTTCCGCGGCCGTTGAAGACGCTGTATGTCCAGGTGCTGCTCGGCATCGCCCTGGGGGTCCTGGTCGGGGCGTTGTGGCCCGATGTCGGGGTGGCGCTGAAGCCGCTGGGCGACGCGTTCATCAAGCTGGTCAAGCTGGTGATCGCCCCGGTGATCTTCCTGACCGTGGCCAGCGGCATCGCCCACATGGGCGACATCAAGGCGTTCGGGCGGGTGGGGCTGAAGGCCCTGCTCTATTTCGAGGTGGTCTCGACCCTGGCCTTGCTGGTCGGGCTGCTGGTGGGCCACGTTCTGCAGCCGGGGCACGGCTTCAACATCGATCCCGCCGCGCTCGATCCCAAGATCGCCGCCGGCTACCTGGACAAGGCCCATCACGCCGAGGGGTTGGTCCCCTATCTGCTGCACCTGATCCCCGAGACCTTCTTCGGGGCCTTCGCCGAGGGCAACCTGCTGCAGGTGCTGGTGATCGCCGTGCTGACGGGGTTCGCCTGCACCCGCATGGGGCCGTTCGGCGACCGGGCGGCCGCGGCGATGGGCGACCTGGCCAAGCTGTTCTTCGGCATCATCCACGTGGTGGTCAAGCTGGCCCCGCTGGGTGCGTTCGGGGCCATGGGCTTCACGATCGGCAAGTACGGGGTGGCCAGCCTGGTGCAGCTGGGCGCGCTGGTGGCCACCTTCTACATCACCGCCATCCTGTTCGTGCTGGTGGTGCTGGGGACGATCGCCTGGGCCTGCGGCTTCTCGATCCTGAAGTTCCTGGCCTATATCCGCGAGGAGCTGCTGATCGTGCTGGGCACCAGCTCGTCGGAGAGCGCCCTGCCCCAGCTGATCGAAAAGCTGGAACGGCTGGGGGCCCGCAAGTCGGTGGTCGGGCTGGTGGTGCCCACCGGCTACAGCTTCAATCTGGACGGCACCAACATCTACATGACCCTGGCCACCCTGTTCCTGGCCCAGGCCACCAACACCCATCTGAGCTTCGGCCAGATGGGCGCCCTGCTGGGCATCGCCATGCTGACCTCCAAGGGCGCCAGCGGGGTGACCGGCGCCGGCTTCATCACCCTGGCCGCCACCCTGGCCGTGGTCCCCGACATCCCGATCGCCGCCCTGGCGGTGCTGGTCGGGGTCGACCGGTTCATGAGCGAATGCCGGGCCCTGACCAATTTCATCGGCAACGGCGTCGCCACCCTGGTGGTCGCCCGCTGGGAGGGGGCGCTGGATCGCGACCGATTGTCGCGGGAGTTGTCCCGGGGTCCCAACGCGCCGCCCCTTGAAGTCATTGAGGATCTTCCCGCCGCCTGACCCCCAGGGCGAGCGGCGAGGCTCGCGGACAACCTGGACGGACGAACATTAAGCATACACTCCACCTTGCCGCGATCCGAACCGGCGCCTACGGTCGCGTGGGGACAAGCGTATTCGGGACACTCAAGCTTGCTAAACGTCGCGAACGCCGAGCGGTCGGAACAGGCCGATCACGCGGCCCTGATCACCTTGGTCGAGACGATCGAGGCGCTGTCGGCCACCCGCACGATCGAGGAGGTCGCGGCCGTCGTCCGCTCGGCCGCCCGCCGGATTTCCGGGGCGGACGGCGTCTGTTTCGTGCTGCGCGACGGCGACCGGTGCTGGTACCTGGACGAGGACGCCATCGGCCCGATGTGGAAGGGCCAGCGCTTCCCGATGACCGCCTGCATCTCCGGCTGGGCCATGATCCACGGTCAGACGGTGGTGATCCCCGACATCTATGCCGACGACCGCATCCCGCACGACGCCTACCGCCCGACCTTCGTCAAAAGCCTGGTGATGACGCCGGTGCGGGTCAAGGATCCGATCGCGGCGATCGGCGCCTATTGGGCGGTCGGCCAGACGCCGTCGGCCGACACGATCCTGAAGCTGGAGACCATGGCCCGGGCCACGGCGGCCGCCATCGAGAACGCCAATCTCTACGCCGCGCTGAACCAGGCCCTGGACCGCCGCACCTTCCTGCTGCGCGAACTGGACCACCGGGTGAAGAACACCCTGGCCTCGGTGCAGTCGATCGCCCGCCAGACCCTGCGCACCGCGCCGACGCCGGCCGACTTCACCGAGTCGTTCGAGTCGCGGCTGATGGGACTGTCGCGGGCCCACGAACTGCTGACCCGCCAGGGTTGGGAGCGCACCGACCTGCGCGACATCCTGGAAGCGGCCCTGCAGCCGTTCGGCGGCCTGGCCGATCCGCGCTTCACCGCCCGGGGGCCCGCCATCACCCTCAGCCCCGAGACGGCGGTGGGCATGCACATGACCCTGCACGAACTGATGGTCAACGCGGCCAAGCACGGCGCGCTGACGGCGGCCAGCGGACAGGTCGGGGTGGTCTGGCGGGTCGAGCCGCCCCAGGCTCAGGGGGACGAGACGCACAACCTGGTCCTGGAATGGGTCGAGCGCGGCGGGCCGCCGGTCTTCGTACCCAAGCGCCGGGGGTTCGGCACGCGCCTGCTCGAGGGCGGCCTGGCCCGCGACCTGGGCGGCGAGGCCAGCCTGACCTATCAGCCCAAGGGGCTGAGCTACGCCCTGCGCGTGCCGCTGTCGGACCGCGTGGCGGACGGGGCGCGGGTCGCATGAGCGCCGCTCCCCCGAATGCTCCACGCATCATGATCGTCGAGGACGAGGCCCTGGTGGCCCTGATGGTCGAGGATCTGCTGACCGACCTCGGCTGCGAGATCTCCGGCTCGTTCGGGGCGGTGGACGAGGCCCTGGCCTTTCTGAAGGACGCGGCCGCCCCGCCGCCCGCCCTGGACGGCGCGGTGCTGGACGTCAATATCGGCGGCACCATGGTCTTCCCCGTGGCCGAGCGCCTGCGGGCGGCCGGCATCCCCTTCGTCTTCGCCACCGGCTACGGGGCGTTGCCCCGCAAGGGGTTCGAGGAGATCACCGTGCTGAACAAGCCGATCGAGCCGCACCTGCTGGAGGACGCGGTGAAGGGGTTCGGCAAGGCGGCTTAGGGCTTTTACAACCGCTCATCCCGGCGAATGCCGGGACCCAGATCTCATGGCGCGGGGTCTGATTGGATGAGCGCCGAGCTTGAGGAACCCATCTCAAAGCCATTCCATCTGGGTCCCGGCATTCGCCGGGATGAGCGGATCAAAATTCAATAAGCCTTCCCATTGTTCTTCTTCACCGGCAGTTGGTCCCAGGCGAAGTCCACGAACAATCGGGCGTTGATGCTGATGCGCGGGTCGTCGAAGTTGGGCTCACCGGTGTCGAAGCTGGGAAATTCCGAATAGGTCGGGCAGCCGCAGATCGAACAGTGGTGGTGCTGGCCCAGATAGTGGCCCCACTGATAGGTCGAGACCCGGTCGCGGGCCGTGGTCAGCTTGAACTGGGCGGGCTTGTAATAGGCGTACAGCGCGCCGCGTCGCGAGCAGAACGAGCAGTTGCAGTCGGTCAGTTCGGTCGGGGCGACGGTGACCTCGAACTGGGTCGCGCCGCAGTGGCAGCGGGCCTTGAGGGGCAGGTCGGTCATGGCGCTTCTCCTTCACGGGACAACGCCTGGAATCCTAGGCGGGTCCTGCTGACAGCCTGCTGTCAACATGCGACGTCCGGTCGCTGCCGGGCCGTCCGGCCAAGTCTGTTACCCTAGGTTGCCGATGGATTCGCCGCTTCGCGAAGCGCGGCGAACATTCGAGCGGGTGCATGGCCGACACGAGACGGATCTGGTCGGCGGCCCTGGCGATGGCGCTCCTCGTCGCGCCGCTGGCCGCGTGGACCAAACCCGTCGCCAGGCCTCCCGTCGCCAGGCCTCCCGTCGCCGCGCCCATCGCCGGCACCCCCTTCGACACCCGCCTCGCCGCCGCCAAGGCCGCGATGATGGGCGACCCGCAGACCGCCCTGACCCTGTCGGGCCAGGCGCTGGACCTGGCCAAGGCCGCCGGCGGGCCCCAGCGGTCCGAGCAGATCGCCTCGGCCCAGTGGCTGCAGGGCGAGGCGCTGCTGCGGCTCAATCGCGTCGACGAGGCCGTGCCGGTGATCGCCGCCGGCCTGGCGGTCGTCGTCGCCCAGACGCCCGACACCAAGCTGCACGGCGACCTGCTGATGACCCAGGCCGCCCTGGAGGCCGAGAAGGGCCGGGTCCAGAACGCCCTGCGCGACTACCAGTCCGCCTATCGCATCTTCGGCAAGGCCGGCCAGGCGCGCAGCCAGGCCGTCGCCTTGCAGAACATCGGCTCGATCTACCAGAGCGCCCGCGACTACGAGAAGGTGCTGTACTACTACGCCCAATCGGCCGAGGCCTATCCGGCCGACCCGCTGCTGCGGCTGAGCGCCGCCAACAACATCGGCAACGCCCTGATGTCGGGCGAGCGCTATGACCGCGCCGTGGTCGAGTTCGAGAAGGCCCGCAAGATCGCCCGCGAGATGGGCAGCGCGCAGCTGGAATCCCGCATCCTCGGCAACCTGGCCGTGGCCGAGGCCCAGGACGGCCGGCTGGACGCCGCCAAGGCCCATATCGACGCCGCCGACGCCCTGGTGCGCGCCCTGCCCAACGCCGAGGAGGCCCAACGCTCGCTGAGGAGCGCCTCGGCCCAGGTGGAGCTGGCGCGCGGACATCCCCAGGCGGCCGTCCAGCTGTTGGCCCCGCTGTTCGCCGGCCAGGACTTCAGGACCACCGGCCCGTCCTATCGCGACAAGCACGCCACCGCCTACAAGGCCTACCAGCAGCTGGGCGACACCCGCCTGGCCCTGGCCCACCTGGAGGCGTTCAAGCGGCTGGACGACCAGGGCCGGGCCCTGGCCGCCTCGACCAACGCCGCCCTGCTGGGCGCCCGGTTCGACTACGCCAACCAGGCCTCGCGCATCGCCCAGCTCAAGGCCGGCCAGCTGGAGCGCGATATCCGCCTGGCGCGGGCGCGCAACCTGGTGATCACCCTGCTGTTGGCCGGCTCGGTGCTGACCGGGGCGGTGCTGCTGGCCGCTGTGCTGAGCGTGCGCCGCAGCCGCAACCTGGCCCGCGCCGCCAACCACAAGCTGCGCCAGAGCAACCTCCTCCTGGAAAAGGCCGTGCGGGCCCGCACCGAGTTCCTGGCCAATACCAGCCACGAGATGCGCACCCCGCTGAACGGCGTGCTTGGCATGACCGAGGTGGTGCTGGCCGACCCGAACCTCGATCCCAAGCTGCGCGAGCGCGTGACGGTGATGAACGCCGGCGCCGAGACCATGCGGGCCCTGGTCGATGACATCCTGGATCTGGCGCGGCTCGAAACCGACGGCGTGACCCTGCGGCGCGCCGCGCTGGACCTGCCCCGGCTGTGCCGCGACGCCGTCCAGCTGTGGGCCGACAAGGCCGCCGCCAAGGGCCTGGCCCTGGGCTGCGAGGTCGACGCGGTCCCCAATCAGATCATCGAGGACGCCGGCCGGCTGCGCCAGATCCTGTTCGCCCTGCTGTCCAACGCCGTGAAGTTCACCCCGACGGGCGCGGTGCGGCTTTCGGTCGGCGTGGCGCCGGGGCCAGGGACGGGCGAGGAGCGGCTGGTGCTGACCGTCTCCGACACCGGGGCCGGCATCCCGTCCGACAAGTTGGCCGAGGTGTTCGAGCCGTTCCGCCAGGCCGATTCCAGCCGGACCCGGGCCCATGGCGGCGCGGGGCTGGGCCTGGCGATCTGTCGGCGGCTGGTCGACGCGATGGGCGGCCAGATCGGTCTCGACAGCGCCGTGGATCGCGGCACGACCGTGACCGTGACCCTGCCGCTGGAGCGGGCGGCGGCTTCGGCCGCGACACCCGCCGCGCGACTGGCCGATTGCGCCCTGCTGCTGTGTGACCCCAATCCGCTGACCCTGTCGGTGATCAAGGCGGTGCTGAAGCCCCGCCTGCGCCTGCTGGAGGCGGCCGGCTCGCGCGAGGCCGCGACCGAGGCGGCCCTGGGCCGGCGCTTCGACCTGGCCCTGATCGACGCCGCCGCCCTGGGCGAGGCCCCAGAGACCCGCCTGGCCAACCTGGCCGGGCTGCGCGACGTCCTGTCGCCCGCTCCGCTGGTCGTGGTGCTGCCCGCCGACACCCCCAATCCAGAAGGAGGCGACGACGACGAGAGGCTGAAAGCGGCCGGCGCGGCCCGGGTCATCCGCAAGCCGGTGACCGCCACGGCCCTGGTCGACGCCCTGTCCGCCCTGCTCGACCCTTCGGCGCGAGCCCCGGCGCCGGGCGCTGACGGAACCAAAGCGATTGTAACGGCTTGACCGACTCCCTAGCCTGTCTCGAAGCCGGAGCGTCGCCGCGAATGCGGGTGTTGTTCGTCGAAGACAATGAAATGAACCGTCGCGTCATCGCCGAGATGTTGCGGGCCGGCGGCGTCGAGATGGACGAGGCCGAGGACGCCCTGACCGGCCTGGCGATGATCGACGCCAATCCCTACGACCTGATCCTGATGGACCTGCGCATGCCCGGCATGGACGGCCTGGCCGCCATCCGCGCGATTCGCGCCCGTCCCGACGCCAAGGCCCATCTGCCGGTGATCGTGGTCACCGCCGACGGCGGCGCCACCCTGGACGCCGACTGCCAGGCCGCCGGGGCCGACGACGTGATCCGCAAGCCGGTCAACCTGGCCACCCTGTTCGAGACCATCGGCGACCTGATCGCCCGGCGCGGGCAAGGGGATCTGGTGCTGGTCTAGGGCCGGTGACCCTCAACTCGGACTTGATCGAGGGATAGGTTGCGGATCTCCGCCAATGACGGCTTTCAGCCCGGCCCCTGACCACGCCGAAACGCGATGCCCGCTGCTGGCCCCTTTCGCATCGCGCCGTGCGGTGAACAGGCGGACCCAGACTAGCCCGAAGCCGCCGAGGCGCGCTCCGCCCGGTCTTTGATGATCGTCAGCACGTTCTCCTCCACGTCGCCCATCATCAGTTCGCCCCACAGTTTGGCGTAGAGATTGACGTGGGTCTTGGCGATGTAGCGGGTCGTCAGGGTCAGTTCCGTCGTATCGGCCGAAACGGGACGTAGACGGTAGTCGCCTGAGTCGATCTTCAAGAACTCGCCATCCGGTGAGATGTGCTTGTCCGTGTAGTCCTGGACCGTGCTGTTGGTGAAATTGAAGCGCCATCCAAGCTTGCGGCCAGGCTCCCAGGCGACGATGCGTTCCTGGAAATTGACATGATCACCCCAGTAGGCCGTCCGCACGGCCCCCACGCCGGTCCCGGCCAAGACGGAGTCTCGCGGGCGCGGCATGCCGATGATGTTGTGCGTTATGGTCCAGCGCCCCTCATGGACGCCAATGTCTCGACTAGAGACGGCGTAGCGCCAGATCTCCTCCGGGGCCGCCTTCACCAGGACGCTGCGGGTGAGCGTGACCGTCTCGTGCGGAATGGGTATCTGCGCCTCCACCATCGCCGCCACCAGCGGGATGATCAGAAAGCTGGACTCGAGGGCGCGACCTCGACGCCCGCGCTGGGAGCGCATCGCGAACGCCCCGGCCCAGCCACTGGCCAGCCAGACCGGCGACAGCATCACCAGGCAGATGACACCCTCGTGCAGCACGAAAATCGAGGCCACGCAGACGATGGCGCAGAGCGCGAGCGGGACCTGCCAGTAGAAGTTCGAGGAGCGGGTCCGATCGGGGTCGCCGATGTAGCAGATGAGCGCGCAGAGCAGCGCGGGCAGCAGGGCCAGGAACCAGAGACTGGCGAACCAGGCCGACCCGGAACGCGAGACCGAGAAGAGCAGGTAGGCGCTGAGCGCGATGACGAGCGCCAACGCGAACGCCGCCGAAACGCGGTGGCCGCCGCGCCTCCGGCCCTTCTCCGCTAGTGGAGTTTGCTCTTCCATCTCATTCCCCTTCAGTATGATCGGTTGTTTCTGTATAGACAGAAATTAGAGGGCAAATTTTTCCGTCAACCGTCGCGCCCCTTGCCTCCGACGAACTTCAGAAGGCCAACCACCTTGGAGCCCATGCGGATCAGCCGCATCAAGGTCTCGGGCGGCACGTCGAGCATCTGCTGATACCAATTGTCGACCGTATTGACGAAGGTGTGCATTCGCTTCAGGCGCGCCTTGACCTCCGGGCTGATGCCGGAGCCCTGCGCGTCGACCCCGGCCACCGCGTCGTTGATGGCGGCGACCATGGGATCGATCTCACGCGCCTTGCGCCCTTGGGCGACCTTGGTCGCCATCTGCCAGAGATCGGTTTCGGCCTGATAGTGATCGCGTCGGTCTCCGAGCACCGGAACCCTGTGGATCAGTTTCCAGGCTTGCAGCTCCTTGAGGCTGTTGGAGACATTGGAGCGCGCCAGGCCAAGAGTTCTGGCGATATCCTCCGCCGTGAGAGGGTTCTCGCTCAGAAAGAGCAAGGCCTGGATCTGGGCCACCGAACGGTTCACCCCCCATTGCCCCCCAAGATCTCCCCAGCGGAGCACAATCTGTTCCACGGCGAGAGGGAGCGGCCTGTCATTCATTTCTGTCATGACAGAACTAAGTGACGACTGACGTCGAGAGTCAAGAGGCGCTGGACGTCCGCCCTCCGCTTTGCCGCCCTGCACGGCTTCGCGCTAAGAGCGCCCCAGCCGCTTGATTGCCGCCGCCAGCGGTCGCTCGCCGTCGCAATAGTCCTCCCAGGCCGACGACTTGGCGATCAGCCCCGGCGCCGTGCGGATCGTGTAGCGGGCCGGGTCCAGACCCTGTTTGACCTGGCTCCAGGTCAGCGGGAACGACACCGGCGCGCCTTCACGGCCCCGAGGCGACAGCGGCGCCACCGCCGTGGCCATGCGGTCGTTGCGCAGGTAGTCGAGGAAGATCTTCCCGCCCCGGTCCTTCTTGGCCATGGTGATCAGGAAGCGATCGGGGGCGTCGGCCGCCATCGCCGCGCAGACGTCGCGGGCGAAGGTCTTGGCGGCTGGCCAGTCCACACCCCCAGTCTTCACTGTTGGGGCCTTCAGCGGCGTGACCACGTGCAGGCCCTTGCCGCCGGTGGTCTTGCAGAAGCTGACCAGGCCCAACTCCTCCAGCCGGTCGCGCACCTCACGCGCCGCCTCGATCACGGCGGCGAACGGCACGTCCGGGGCCGGGTCGAGGTCGAAGACCAGGCGGCCTGGCTGGTCGGGCTGCCCCGGCTCGCAGTTCCAGGGGTGCAGCTCCAGCGCCCCCACCTGGGCGGCGGCGATCAGGGCCTCGACCCGGTCGAACTGGATATAGGGCTGGCGGTCGCCGCTGACCGTGACCTCGTGGATCAGCACCGACTGGCCCTTGCCCGAATGGCGCTGGAAGAACTTCTGGTCGCCGTTGATGCCGTCGGGCATGCGGATCATCGAGCAGGGCCGGCCCTTGATATGGGGCATCATCCAGTCGCCGACCGCCTCGTAATATCGCGCCAGGTCCAGCTTGGTGACCGGCTTATCGTCATGGGCGTCCGGCCACAGCGGCTTGTCGGGATGGGTCAGGGTGACGCCCATGACCACCGCGTTGCCCTTGGTCTTGGCCACCACAGTCTTGGTCGCCTTGTCCGGGACCGGCTGAGCCAGGGCGGTCTTGTCGGCGTCGGCCGGGACCTCGGCCTCGACCTCGGCGGCCGGCTTGTCCTCGCGCAGGCCCTTGAACGAGGCCTGGCGGATCGAGCCGTCGCCGGTGAAGCCGGCATACTGGATTTCGGCCACCAGCTGGGGTTTGACCCAGTGAACGCCCGCACCCTTCTTCGGCGCGCCCTTGCCGGTGAACGGGTTCTGATCGGTCTCAAGCGCCTTGAGCTTCGGCAGCAGCTTGTCGACCACCGCGCGGCCATAGCCCGTGCCGATCCGGCCGACATGGACCAGCTCGCCACCCCGATTGACCCCGGCGATCAGCGACCGAAAGTTCTCGCCGGTCGTCGTCCAGCCGCCGATCACCACCTCATGGCCCTGGCGGCACTTGGACTTGACCCAGGTCTCGCTGCGTCCCGAGCGATAGGGCGCGTCCAGGGCCTTGGAGATGATGCCCTCCAGGTCCATCCGGCAGGCCGATTGCAGCACCGCGTCGCCGGCCGTGACGAAGTGGTCGACATAGCGGATCACCGCCGGCGCGGCCTCGACATGGCCCTTCAGCCGCGCCTTGCGGTCCGACAGCGGCAGGTCGCGTAGGTCCTCGCCCGCCGCGAACAACAGGTCGAAGACGAAGAACACCAGGTCGTCGGTCTTCTCGTCCGAGATCGCCGCCTGCAGCCCCGCGAAGCTGGGGGCGCCGGTGTGGTCCAGGGCCACCAGCTCGCCGTCGATGACGCCGTCGGCCAGCTTGGCGGCGGCCTTGATCACGGCGGGGAACTTGTCGGTCCAGTCCAGGCCCTTGCGGGTCAGCAGGCAGGCCTTGCCGTCCTGGACGCGCAGTTGCATCCGATAGCCGTCGAACTTGATCTCGTGCGCCCAGCCGGCGCCGGCCGGCGGCTTTTCGACCAGCTTGCACAGCTGGGGTTCGACGAAGGCGGGCAGGGTCGCGGCCTTGACCGGCTTGGCCGCCTTTGAGGCGGGCTTGGCCTTCTGGGGCGCGACCTTGGGTGACGCCGCCGCCGTCGAATGAGCGTTCTCGCGGCTCTGCCAGACAGCGTCGGCCGCACCCTTGGAAGCGGTCATGAACGGCGCGGCGCCCTTGCCCTCGCCGGCGGCGATCTGGGCCATGGTGCGGTCCGAGGCGATCGAGCGGTCCTCGGCCGCCAGGGCCCCACCCTCCCCGTCCACCGCCGCCGCGTCGCGATGCTTGATCAGCAGCCAGTTGTGGCGCTTGCCCTCGTCCCTCAACCGCACCAGCACCCACGAGCCGTGCAGCCGGCCGCCTTCCATGACGAACTTCAGCTCGCCCTTGGCCAGGGCCTTGTCGACGGCCTCGAAACCCGGCTCCGGCGCCCAGTAACCGCGATCCCACAGTTGCACCGTGCCGCCGCCGTACTGGCCCTTGGGGATCGTGCCCTCGAAGTCGCCATAGTCCAGCGGATGGTCCTCGACCTCGACCGCCAGGCGTTTGTCGCTAGGGTCCAGGGACGGCCCCCGGGTCACCGCCCACGACTTGAAGACCCCGTCATGCTCGAGCCGCAGGTCGAAATGCAGGCGGGTGGCGGCGTGCTTCTGGATCACGAACCGCAGTTGGTCGGACTTCTGGACCTTGGCGCCCTTGCCGGACGGCTCGGAGGTCTGCTGGAAGTCCCGCATCTCCTGATAACGGGCGAGTTTCGAGGGGGCCATGGAGCGCTCCGTTGGATCGCTGCTTCAACGAACGGAGGCGGTGGGTCGATCCGCTCGGCGTGAATCCAACGCCGGCCTCGTGCGTTATGACCGCATGACCCAGCCCGCCGACACCGACCGCCGCTTCAGCGTCCACGCCCGCCACGAGGACCGCCACCGCGCCCGGGTGCTGACCGAGCCCTCGTTCGAGGCGGCGGCCGTGGCCTATGTCGAGGACCTGCCGCACGGCGACGCCGAACCGGAGATCAGCCTGATCGTCCGCGACCTGGAAAGCGGTCACGAGCACTGTTTCCGAGTCGATCTGGAGACGGGCGAGGCGGCGCCGTGTGGGTGAGGTCTTCTCACCGGGATGACAACGGATTTGGATGACCGAACAAACTGCGCCCACGCCCGTTGAGTCGTCCTGACGCCCCCGAGGATCTCGACATGGCCTACCGCCCCACCTGGCAGGGACACCTTCGCCTCTCGCTCGTGACCTGCCCGGTCGCGCTCTATACGGCGACCGACAGCGGCGGCGACGTCCATTTCAACCTGATCAATCCGGAGACCAACAACCGGATCAAGATGATCACCACCGACCCCGACACCGGGCCGGTCGAGCGCGCCAAGCTGGTCAAGGGCTACGAGGTAAGCAAGGGCGAATACATCCTGCTGACCGACGACGAGATCAAGGCGGTCAAGCTGGAGAGCACCAAGACCATCGATATCGAGCACTTCGTGCCGGCCGAAGACATCGACCGGATCTACTGGGACAATCCCTACTACCTGGCGCCGGACGGCAAGCTGGCCCAGGAGGCGTTCGGGGTCATTCGCGAGGCGATGGAGCGCTCGGGCCAGATCGCCCTGGGCCGCGTGGTGATGTCGGCCCGCGAGCGCCTGCTGGCCCTGGAGCCGCGTGGAAACGGCATACTGGCCTTTACGCTGCGCACCGACGCCGAGGTCCGCAAGGCCGACGAGATCTTCGACCGCATCAGCGACAAGGCCCCCGACGCCTCGATGATCGCCATCGCCGAGAAGATCATCGAGCAGCGCAAGAGCCCGTTCGACCCCAGCCAGTTCGTCGACCGCTACGAGAAGGCGCTGAAGGCCCTGATCGCCGAGAAGCAGAAGGGCCACAAGATCGAGAAGGTCGAAGAGGTCGAGGACACCAATGTCATCGACCTGATGGCCGCGCTGCGGGCCAGCCTGGGCGGCAAGGCCGGGGGTTCGGCAAAGAAGCCGGCGGACAAGGCCGCAGCGGCCTCCAAGAAGGCTCCCGCCAAGGCCAAGGCGCGCAAGGCGGGATAGGCCGTTCCAAACCGCCCAACAATTTTGCGGCGTTAGAAACGAAAAACGCCCCCGGACCGAGGTCCGAGGGCGCTTCCCTATTCAATCCGCCTGAACTCAGGCGGCGGCGGCTTGGGTCTTGACCAGCGACTTGGTCAGGATGCCGATGGCGGCTTCGCGGTCGATGCGCTCGATGGCGGCGACTTCGCGGGCCATGCGGTCCAGGGCCGATTCATAGAGCTGGCGCTCCGAATAGGACTGTTCCGGCTGGTTCTCGGCGCGGTGCAGGTCGCGCACCACTTCGGCGATCGAGATCAGGTCGCCCGAATTGATCTTGGCTTCGTATTCCTGGGCGCGACGCGACCACATGGTGCGCTTGACGCGGGCGCGGCCCTTCAGGGTGGTCAGGGCCTGGCTCACGACATTGCCTTCCGCCAGCGGGCGCAGGCCGGCCGTCTTGGCCTTTTTCGTCGGAACGCGCAGGGTCATCTTCTCGTGGTCGAAGGTGATGATGTAGACCTCGAGCGACATCCCGGCCACTTCCTGGGTCTCGACGCCCTGGATGCTGCCCACGCCATGCGCGGGATAAACGACGTGATCGCCGACCGAGAATTCCAGACCGCTCTTGCTCATTCGTTCGTCCTCAATAAGTTCGGGCAAAGCCCAAAACACCGCGTCTCGAAGGCATCCAAAGGGTGTCCAAACGGCGATAGAAACCCGTCCGCGAAATGCTTGCGGGGCCAATAGCGGTCAGGATTTGGAATATTCTTAGGTCACCCTTCGCCTTCGATCGGGCGCGCCGGTTTCCCGGCTGACATCGTCCACATGACGGGCAGGCGCGAACGATCGCACCCGTTACGTCGAGGGCGACAATATCATAAAATTCAGCTTGATGAAAGGCTTGCGACCTGTTTAGCCGCCAAACCCGTCCGGATCAGGAGCCCGTACCGGGCTTTTCGCTGAAATATTTCTCGAATTTGCCGGTTTCGCGCTCGAACGCTTCACGGTCGGCGGGCGGCGTGCCCTTCACCGTGATGTTCGGCCAGATCTTGGCGTAGTCGGAATTGATTCTCAGCCACTTGCCGTCCGGCTCGTCCTCGGTGTCGGGCTTGATGGCGTCGATCGGGCACTCCGGCTCGCAGACGCCGCAGTCGATGCACTCGTCCGGATTGATGGCCAGGAAGTTCTCGCCCTCATAGAAGCAGTCGACCGGGCACACCTCGACGCAGTCCATGAACTTACATTTGATGCAGGCGTCGGTA
>Ga0307515_10006873_pt1 | contig 22633 bp, 18 predicted proteins | sample 17_EM_MG_FD_194513 | JGI IMG/M metagenome (GOLD analysis project Ga0307515, IMG submission 194513) | Populus trichocarpa ectomycorrhiza microbial communities from riparian zone in the Pacific Northwest, United States - 17_EM | ecosystem: Host-associated > Plants > Roots > Unclassified | place...
GCGGTGTTCGAAGACATGGCCGTGAAGCAGAAGGTGTTCACCACGCTTGATGAGGTGATGAAGCCCGGCGCCATTCTCGCGAGCAACACCTCCACGCTCGACGTCAACCAGATCGCCGCCTTCACCAAGCGCCCGCAGGACGTGATCGGCACGCACTTCTTCAGCCCGGCCAACGTGATGAAGTTGCTGGAGGTGATCCGCGGCGAGAAGACGGCGAAGGACGTGCTCGCCACCGTGATGGCGCTCGGCAAGAAGATCAAGAAGACCTGCGTCGTCTCGGGCGTGTGCGACGGCTTCATCGGCAACCGCATGATCGAGCAGTACTCGCGCCAGGCTGGCTTCCTGCTGGAAGAGGGCGCCACGCCCGAGCAGGTCGACAAGGCGGTCGAGAAGTTCGGTTTCGCGATGGGCCCGTTCCGCATGGGCGACTTGGCCGGCAATGACGTGGGCTGGTACATCCGCAAGCGCCGCTATGTCGAGCACCCCGAAATGCGCTACAGCAAGACCGCAGACTTGCTGTGCGAGATGGGCCGCTACGGCCAGAAGACGGGCGCCGGCTGGTACGACTACGTGCCGGGCAAGCGCGACGCCATTCCGTCGAAGCTCGTCGTCGAGATGATCGAGAAGGAGCGTGCGGCCAAGGGCATCACGCCGCGCAAGATCAGCGACGAAGAGATCGTGCACCGCCTGGTCTACGCGCTGGTGAACGAAGGCGCCAAGATCGTCGAAGAGGGCATTGCGCTGCGCGCCTCCGACATCGACATGGTCTACCTTACCGGCTACGGCTTCCCCGCCTTCCGTGGCGGCCCGATGTGCTACGCCGACCAGCAAGGTCTCTTCAACGTGGTGGCCACCATGAAGCGCTTTGCGCAGAATCCGCTGGACGATGCATCGTTCTGGCAGCCGGCGCCCTTGCTGGCCAAGCTGGCGGCCGAGGGCAAGACCTTCAGCTGATCGTGCGAACTCCGTTCGCCCTGAGCCAGTCGAAGGGTTCAGCAGGCTCAGCCCGGACGGGTCAACCAAGGAGCACTTGATGGAACGCGCCACATTCACCCGCATGGAACAGAGCACGGCCGAAGACTGGCAGCTGATCCGCAATGAAGCGATGGGCTTCTCGCGCCAGCTGCCCGACCGCCTGCTGGCGCACCTGAAGGTGCTGGAAGGCGACTACGGCGGCTTTCCGGTCGACCGCTACACCCACTCGCTGCAGACCGCCACGCGCGCGCTGAAGGCGGGCTGCGATGAAGAGTACGTGGTGTGCGCGCTGTTCCATGACATTGGCGACACGCTGGGGTCGTACAACCACTTCGACATCGCCGCGGCGATCCTGAAGCCCTTCGTCAGCGAAGCCAATCTGTGGATGGTGCAGAACCATGGCATCTTCCAGGGCTACTACTTCTTCCATCACCTCGGGCTCGACCGCAACCTGCGCGACCAGTTCGCCGGCCACCCGCACTACGCGCGCACCGAAGAGTTCTGCGCGCTGTACGACAACCCCGCTTTCGACCCGAAGGGCGAGACCTTGCCGATGAGCGAGTTCGAACCCATGGTGCGGCGCGTCTTCGCCAAGCCGAAGAACAGCATCTACATGGCTGCGTTGGCCAACGCAGCCTGACCCCTCACATTGCACTGGAGCACACCATGACATCAGCCGTGATCGTTTCCACCGCCCGTACGCCGCTTGCCAAGAGCTGGAAGGGCGCCTTCAACATGACGCACGGCGCCTCGCTGGGCGGCTTTGCGGTGAAGGCCGCCGTCGAGCGCGCCGGCATCGAGGCCGCCGAGGTCGACGACGTAATCATGGGTTGCGCCACGCCCGAAGGCGCGACCGGCAGCAACATCGCGCGCCAGATCGCGCTGCGCGCCGGGCTGCCCATCACCACCAGTGGCATGACGATCAACCGCTTCTGTTCCAGCGGCTTGCAGACCATTGCCACGGCGGCGCAGCGCATCATCGCCAGCGAGGGCGACGTCTACGTGGCCGGCGGTGTCGAGAGCATCTCGTGCGTGCAGAACGAAGCCAACAAGCACATGCTGACCGACCCCTGGCTGCGCGACCACAAGCCCGAGATCTACTGGAGCATGCTGCAGACCGCCGAGCAGGTGGCCAAGCGCTACAACATCGGCCGTGACCGCATGGACGAATACGGTGCCGCGAGCCAGCAGAGGGCTTGCTCGGCGCAGGAAGCGGGCCTCTTCAACGCCGAGATGATCTCGGTCACCACGATCGCAGGCGTTGCCGACCCGGTGCTGGGTCTGCGCAGCAAGGAAGTGACGATCAGCGCCGACGAAGGCCTGCGCCCCGGCACCACCAAGGAAGGCATCGCCGGCATCAAGCCCGCGCTGCCTGGGGGCGTGATCTCGGCCGGCAATGCCAGCCAGTTCAGCGATGGCGCCGGTGCCTGCGTGGTGATGAACGAGAAGCTGGCCGAGCAGCGCGGCTACAAGCCGCTGGGCCGCTTCCTGGGTTTTGCCGTTGCCGGCTGCGAGCCCGACGAAATGGGCATCGGCCCGGTGTTCGCGGTGCCCAAGGTGCTGAAGAAACTCGGCCTGAAGGTCAGCGACATCGACCTGTGGGAGCTGAACGAAGCCTTCGCCGTGCAGGTGCTGTACTGCGCCGACACGCTGGGCATCCCGATGGATCGGCTCAACGTCAACGGCGGCGCCATCGCGGTCGGCCACCCCTACGGCGTGAGCGGCCAGCGCCTGACCGGTCACGCGCTGATCGAAGGCAAGCGCCGCGGCGCCAAGCGCGTGGTGGTGACCATGTGCATCGGCGGTGGCATGGGTGCCGCCGGCGTGTTCGAGGTGCTTTGATTCTTCGAGCGACGACATGACATACCGCGCTACGGTCGACTTTCTTCTCTATGACTGGCTGGGCGCGGAAGGCCTGAGCCAGCGCCCGCGTTTCGCCGACCACTCGCGCGAAACCTTTGCGTCGGTGTTCGACACCTGCGAGCGCATCGCGCGCGAGAAATTCCTGCCGTTCAACCGCCAGGCGGACACGCAGGAGCCGCATTTCGACGGCGAAAAAGTTATCCTGCCGCAGGCCTCGTACGACGCGGCCAAGGCCTACGTCGACTCCGGCATGCTGGCTGCGGCGCAGGACTACGACATTGGCGGCATGCAGCTGCCCTGCGTGGTCGAGATGGCGGCCAACACCTTTTTCTCCAAGGCCAGCATCGGCCTGGGTGGTGGCGGCATGCTCACGAGCGGCAATGCCAACCTGCTGATGGCGCACGGCACGCCGTCGCAGAAAGAGGTGTTCGCGAAGAACGAGTTCGCCGGCCGCTTCTTCGGCACCATGTGCCTGTCCGAACCTCAGGCGGGTTCCAGCCTGTCGGACATCGTGACCCGCGCCACGCCCGATGGCGACGATTTCGCCAATGACCCGCTCGGCCCACGCTATCGGCTGCGCGGCAACAAGATGTGGATCAGCAACGGCGAGCATGAGCTCACCGAGAACATCGTGCACCTGGTGCTGGCCAAGATTCCCGGGCCCGATGGCGCGCTGATCCCAGGCACCAAAGGCATCTCGCTCTTCATCGTGCCAAAGAAACTGGTCGACGCCGAAGGTGCCTTGACTGGTGAGCGCAACGACGTGGCGCTCGCCGGGCTGAACCACAAACTCGGCTACCGCGGCATCCCGAACACGCTGCTGAATTTCGGCGAGGGCAAGTACCCGGCGCGCGGCAAGCCAGGCGCCATCGGCTACCTGGTGGGGCAGCCCGGTGATGGCCTCAAGTGCATGTTCCACATGATGAACGAGGCGCGCATCGCGGTGGGCCTGGGGGCCACGATGCTGGGCTACGCGGGCTACGAGGCCAGCCTCGAATACGCCAAAGGCCGCCCGCAAGGCCGGCCCATCAACCCAGAGGGCAAGAACCCGAACCTGGCGCAGGTGCCGATCATTCAGCATGCCGACGTGAAGCGCATGCTGCTGGCGCAGAAGTCGTATTGCGAAGGCGCGCTCGCGCTGGAGCTGTATTGCGCGAAGCTCGTCGACGAGTTGCACACCGGCGAGAACTCGGCAGAAGCCGGCGTGCTGTTGGAGATGCTCACGCCGATTGCCAAGAGCTGGCCCAGCGAGTGGTGCCTCGAGGCCAACAGCCTGGCCATCCAGATCCACGGTGGCTACGGCTACACGCGCGACTACCCGGTCGAGCAGTACTGGCGCGACAACCGGCTCAACATGATCCACGAAGGCACGCACGGCATCCAGGGCCTGGACCTGCTCGGCCGCAAGGTGGTGATGAATGGTGGCAAAGGCCTCGCGCTGCTGGCGAGCAAGATGAACGCGACCATCGAGCGCGCGCTGCAGACGGCCGACTGGGCCGAACCGGCGAACGCGCTGGCCGGCACGCTCAAGCTCCTGGGCAACACCACCAAGGCCGCCTGGGCGACCGGCGTGCCGGAAGAGGCACTCGCCAATGCCACGCCGTATCTGCAGGGCTTCGGCCACACGGTGCTTGCGTGGGTCTGGCTCGACGTGGCCTTGTGCGCCCAGGCGTCTTCCACACCCGACGACCTGCGCCAGGGCAAGCTCGCCGCCGCGCGCTACTTCTTCCGCTACGAGCTGCCGCGCGTGCCGGCCTGGCTGAAGGTCGTCGAGACGCGAGATGACACCTGCCGTTCCATGCAAGAAGGCTGGTTCTGACCATGAAATCAAGCACGATCGATGTGTTGATCTGGGTCTATATCTACGGTGGTCTGCTCGTCGTGGGGTGGGGCATCTCGGTTCAGCGCAGTAGCGAGGGACTGGGTTTCTCGCTCATCGCAGGGGGCGGTGTGGTTGCGGCCATCGGCTTCCTGTTGATCTACATCCGTTCTCGAATGAAGAACTCCACATGATTCGTCACTTTCTCCTGGCTGCCGCAGCGATGGCGGCGTTTGCCACGGGCGTTCAGGCCGCCCCGTCGTATGTGTTTCCGGAGTACACCAGCGCGGCACAGGTCGACGCCGCATGCAAGGCCCTGCTCGACCAGGCCAAGGCCGACGAGCAGCGTTTGCAGGCACTGCCAGCCTCGATCGCCGCGACGCTGCTCGATGACTTCGATGCGATGACGCGGCGCTACGAAGACATCGCCGGCCCGCTTGCGCTGCTGGCTTCGGTGCATACCGACAAGAAGGTGCGCGACGCGGCAGACACCTGCGACCTCAACTACCAGGCCTTCGTCAGCGCCTTCCAGCAGAACGCCAAGATCTACGCCTTGCTCAAGCAGGTGCAGCCCGCCGACGACATCGACGCACGCATGCTGCGCGACCAGCTCGATGCCTTCGAAGACTCCGGCGTGGCGCTGAGCCCCGACAAGCAGGAGCGTGCACGTGCCGTGACGAACGAAATCACGCGCCTGTCGCAAGAGTTCGACCGCCGGGTGCGCGACGACCCGACGCGTGTGGCCTTCACCGCGCCGGAGCTTGCCGGCGTTCCCAGGGATGCGTGGAAGAACGCCAAGCGCGACCCGAAGGGGCGCTACCTGCTCGGGGTCGACTACCCGACCTACGACGCGGTGATGCAAGGCGCCAAGCGCGGCGTTGCGCGCGAGCGCATGTGGGTCGCCTACCAGAACCACGGCGGCAAGGAGAACCTGGTGACGCTGCAGCAGTTGGGCCAGTTGCGCCGCGAGTACGCGCGGCTCTTCGGGCTCGACTCGTTCGCTGACTTCGTGATGCGCCGACGCATGGCGCAACGCGAAGCCGACGTGCAGAAGTTCCTCACCTCGGTGAAGGACACCGTGGCCGCGCGCGAAGTGGCCGACCTCGCGCTGCTGCGCGAAGCCAAGGCGCGTGACCTGAAGCAGAGCGTGGCCGCAACCACGCTCAACCGCTGGGACCTGCCGTACTACATCCAGCGTGAGCGCCGCGCGCGTTTCAACTTCGACCAGGACGAGTTCCGCAGCTACTTCCCGCCGCAGGCGAGCCTCGACTTCGTCTTCCGCGTGGCCACACGTCTGTTCGGCGTGCAGTTCGAGTCGGCGCCGCAGCCGCTGTGGCACCCTGAAGCGCAGTCGTTCAACGTGCGCGACACGGCGACGCAAAAGGTGCTGGGCACGCTCTTCGTCGATCTGTACCCGCGCGATGGCAAGTACGGCCATGCGGCGGTGTGGAGCTTTCGCAGCAGCTCGACCAAGGTGCAGCGCCTGCCGGCCGCCGGCCTGGTGGTCAACTTCAACCGCAAGGGCCTGAGCATCGATGAGCTCGAGACCTTGCTGCACGAGTTCGGCCACGCCATGCACGCGTTGCTGTCGAACACGCGTTATGTCTCGCAGGGCGGCACGGCGGTGCAGCGTGATTTCGTCGAGGCGCCGTCGCAGATGCTCGAAGACTGGGTCTACGACACCAAGGTACTGGCGCTGTTCAAGGAGGTGTGCCCGACCTGCAAACCCCCACCGGCCGACCTCGTCGCGCGCGCCACGCAGGCTCGCGACTTTGCCAAGGGGATTCTGTTTGCGCGCCAGCATCTGTATGCGAGCTACGACCTCGCGCTCTACACCAAGGACGCGCCCGAGCCGATGGAAACCTGGGCCCGCATGGAAGGCGCCACGCCGCTCGGCCACGTGAAGGGCACCATGTTTCCCGCGGGCTTCTCGCACGTCGCGACCAACTACGCCGCGGGCTACTACGGCTACCTCTGGAGCCTGGTGCTCGCGGAGGACCTGCGCACGGCCTTCGCCGAAGACAAGCTGAGTGCGGTGGTCGGCGCACGTTACCGCGCCGAGGTGTTGTCACAGGGCGGCCAGGTGGCACCGGCTGAGATGCTGCGCCGCTTTCTCGGGCGGCCCACCAACAGCGAAGCCTTCTTCAAATCACTCAACCGTTGAGCATTGACCATGAGCACACCGATCCAGAAACTGTTCGACCTCACCGGCAAGACCGCGCTGATCACCGGCGGCTCGCGCGGCCTCGGCCTGCAGATTGCCGAGTCGCTCGGCGAAGCCGGTGCCAAGGTCCTGCTGACCTCGCGCAAGGCCGCTGACCTCGAAGTGGCTGCCGCGCACCTCAAGTCGCGCGGTGTCGAGGCGTTGTGGATCGCCGCCGACGTGAGCCAGCCTGAAGAGATCAACCGCGTGGTGGCCGATGCAATGGCACACCTGGGCCACATCGACATCCTCGTCAACAACGCCGGCGCCACCTGGGGCGCCGCAGCCGAGGACTACCCGCTCGAAGCCTGGGACAAGGTGATGAACCTTAACATCCGCAGCATCTTCCTGATGAGCCAGGCGGTGGGCAAGCAGAGCATGATCCCGCGCAAGCAGGGCCGCATCATCAACATCGCGTCGATCGCCGGGCTGTCGGGCTCTTCGGCCGAGATCAAGTACATCGCCTACGGCACGAGCAAGGGCGCGGTGGTCAACTTCACACGCACGCTGGCAGGCGAGTGGGGGCCCTACGGCATCACCGTCAACGCGCTGGCGCCGGGCATGTTCCCGAGCAAGATGACCAAGGGCACGATCGAGCGCGTAGGCGCCGACAAGCTGGCCGGCGGCGCGCCGCTCGGCCGCATCGGTGACGACGATGACTTGAAAGGTGCGGCGTTGCTGTTCGCCTCGGCCGCGGGCAAGCACATCACCGGGCAGATATTGGCGGTAGACGGCGGCGTGTCGGCTATTCACGGAGGGTGAGAGCCTGTGGAATTCAAGACCTTCATCCCGTTCGTTGAACTGCTCGGCTTCGAGTTGCTGAAGTTCGAGAACGGCGAAGCCGAGATCGCGATCACGCTGCGCGAGGAGCTGTGCAACTCGTGGAGCGTGGCACACGGCGGGGTGACGATGACGCTGCTCGACGTGGTCATGGCCCATGCGGCGCGCAGCCCCGGCCGCGCGGGCGAAGGCCAGAGCAACGGCCTCGGGGTCGTCACCATCGAGATGAAGACGAGCTTCATGCGCCCCGGCCTCGGCCGTCTGCTGGCCAAGGGCAGGCTGGTGCACGCGACGAGTTCGCTGGCGTTCTGCGAAGCGAGTGTCACGGATGAAAAAGGCGCGCTGGTGGCGCAGGCCAGCGGCACCTTCAAGTACCTGAAAGGTTTGCCGGCGGGTGGACGCAAGATCCACCGCGACAACGCATCGGATTGAATCGAGCGAGGTGGTCATGGCACACATCCAGGATGCAACTCACGAGGTCTTCAACCAGCCACTGCCGCTGGCAGACCGCAACCTTTTCAGCGGCAACCAGGCCCTGCAAGACGCCGTGCGCTTCAATGCCCCGGCGCTCGAGGTCGACGAACTGCAGCGGTTGGGTGAGCAGGTCGGCACGAGCGCGATGCAGACACATGCGCGGCTGGCCAATGTGTATGCGCCCCGGCTGCTGACGCACGATCGCGTCGGCCACCGCATCGACCAGGTCGAGTTCCACCCCAGCTACCACGCGCTGATGGACCTGGCGGTGTCGTCGGGTCTGCATGGCGCGCCGTGGGCCGAGGGTGCGGTAGCACAAGGGCATGCGCATGTGCGGCGGGCGGCGGGCTTCATGCTCTTCACCGAGATGGAGGCCGCGACGCTGTGCCCGATCTCGATGAGCTATGCCGTCACGCCGGCCTTGAAGGGTAACCCCGCCATTGCCGCCGAATGGGGCCCGAAGCTCACGCACCGCGCCTACGACCCGCGCTTTGCGCCAGCGGCGCAGAAGACCGGTGTGACCATGGGCATGGGCATGACCGAGAAGCAGGGCGGCTCCGACGTCCGCGCCAACACCACGCAGGCCGTGCGCGACGGCAACGACGCGTGGGGCGAGCGCTACTCGCTCGTCGGCCACAAGTGGTTCTTCTCGGCGCCGATGTGCGACGCGTTTCTGGTGCTGGCGCAGGCACCGGCCGGGCTGAGTTGCTTCTTCCTGCCGCGCTGGCTGCCCGACGGCAGCGTGAACGCCATCCGCATCCAGCGCCTGAAGGACAAACTGGGCAACAAGGCCAACGCGAGTTCGGAGGTGGAGTTCCATGGCGCGATGGCCTGGCTCGTCGGCGAAGAGGGCCGTGGCGTGCCGCAGATCCTCGAGATGGGCACGATGACCCGGCTCGATTGCGCCCTGGGCACCAGCGGCTTGATGCGCCAGGCGCTGTCGCTCGCGCTCAACCACACGGCGCAGCGCATGGCCTTCGGCAAGACGCTGGTCTCGCAGCCGCTGATGCGCAATGTATTGGCCGACCTCGCGCTCGAGAGTGAGGCCGCGACCGCTCTGAGCCTGCGCCTGGCGCGCGCCTTCGACCATGCCGGCGACGCGCGTGAAGCCGCGATGGCGCGCCTGCTCACGCCGGTGGCCAAGTACTGGGTCTGCAAGCGCGGCAGCCACTTTGCGCAAGAAGCCATGGAGTGCCTGGGCGGCAACGGCTACGTGGAAGAAAACGGCGAAGGCGTGATGGCGCGCATCTACCGCGAGATGCCGCTCAACTCCATCTGGGAAGGCGCCGGCAACATCATGGCGCTCGACCTGCTGCGTGCGCTGCGCAAGGGCGGCGTGGTGGCCGATGCACTGGCCGCCGAGCTGGCACCGGCGCGTGGCGCGAACACCGTCTTCGACCGCTTTGCCGATTCGCTGCCGCAGCGCATAGACGATGCCAGCGCCGAGGCCGATGCGCGCCGCCTGGCGCAAGACGTGGCGCTGGCCGTGCAGGCCGCGCTGCTGCATCAGCACGCGCCCGACTTCGTGTTCGACGCCTTCTGCCAATCGCGCCTAGCTGGCGATTGGGGCCAGGCCTTCGGCACGCTGGGCAGCGGTACCGACTTCGATTCGATCATCGCGCGTGCGATGCCTCAGTAGCAAACCTCAGCGCGAACGGAAATTGACCATGAGCGATCTCATCCTCCACCACTACGACGGCTCACCCTTCTCCGAGAAGATCCGCCTGATCCTCGGCTTCAAGAGCCTGGCCTGGAAGTCGGTCAAGGTGCCGGTGATGCTGCCCAAACCCGACGTGGTGGCGCTCACCGGTGGCTACCGCCGCACGCCATTCCTGCAAATGGGCGCCGACATCTACTGCGACACCGCGCTGATGAGCCGCGTGATCGATGCGCTGGCACCGCAGCCGCCGCTGTACCCGGTGGCCGCCACCGGTGCGCAGCACATCCTGGCGCAGTGGGCTGATTCGACGCTGTTCTGGACGGCTATTCCGTACACCATGCAGCCGGTCGGCGCGGCCTACCTGTTCAACGGTGCTCCGCCCGAGTTCCTGAAGACCTTCGGTGCCGACCGCGCGGCAATGACGCCCAACTTCAAGCGCGCCACCGTTCCCGATGCCGTGGCGCAGCTGCACAGCTATTTCAGCTGGCTCGAAGCCGAGGTGTCGGACGGCCGCCATTTCCTGCTCGGCGCGCATCCATGCATTGCCGACTTCTCGGTGGCGCAGTCGCTCTGGTACATCCGCCGTGCGCCGCCGGTCGCGGCCGTGCTGGCGCCGTTTACCAAGCTGATCGCCTGGTATGAGCGCGTGGCCGCATTCGGCCACGGCACGCCCGAGAAGATGTCGAGCAGCGATTCGATCGAGCTGGCAGCCAGCACGAAGAAGTACGCCGCAACGAAGGTCGAACCCGGTGCCGGCTTCGAGGCGGGCGATGCCGTCACTGTGGCGGCTGTCGACTACGCCACCGACCTCGTCCCCGGCAAGCTCGTGGGGCTGACGCAGCACGAGGTGGTGATCGAGCGCACCGACGAACGTGCTGGAACGCTGCATGTGCACTTCCCACGCATCGGGTACCAAGTCAAAAAACCAAAGATCGAGACAGGAGAAACCACATGAAGAACTTCAAGGGCGGCACGGCCGTCATCACAGGTGCAGGGTCGGGCTTCGGCCTCGAAGCGTCGCGCATCGCTGCGCGCCTGGGCATGAATGTCGTGATGGCCGATGTGCAGCAAGACGCGCTCGAGATCGCCGAGGCCGAGATCAGAGGGCTGGGTGCGAAGGTGCTGCCCTTCAAGCTCGACGTGTCGAAGGCCGCCGAGGTTGAGGCGCTGGGTGCTGCGACCTTCAAGCAGTTCGGCGCCCCGAGCTTCGTGTTCAACAACGCGGGCGTCGGCGGCGGTGGCCTGATCTGGGAGCAGTCGGCAAAGGACTGGGAGTGGATCGTCGGCGTCAACCTGATGGGCGTGGCCCACGGCGTGCGCGTCTTCACGCCGATGATGCTCGCGGCCGCCAAGAAAGACCCGGCCTACGAGGGCCACATCGTCAACACCGCGTCGATGGCGGGCATGCTGAACGCGCCCAACATGGGCGTCTACAACGTGACCAAGCACGCGGTGGTGTCGCTCAGCGAGACGCTGTACCAGGACCTGCGCCTGGTCACCGACCAGATCGGTGCCTCGGTGCTGTGCCCGTACTTCGTGCCCACCGGCATCAGCAACAGCCACCGCAACCGGCCGGCCGACTTGAAGGCCGACGCCAAGCCCACCAAGAGCCAGCTGATCGCGCAGGCGATGAGCAACAAGGCCGTGTCGAGCGGCCGCGTCACGGCCGCGATGATTGCGCAGTACGTATTCGACGCGATGGCCGAAGGGCGCTTCTACATCTACAGCCACCCACACGCGCTGGCCAGTGTTCAGACGCGGCTCGAAGATGCGATCAGCGGCCGCAACCCGACCGACCCGTTTGCGCACAAGCCGGAGCTGGGCGAGCAGCTGCGTGCGGCCCTGCGTTCAGCCGATTGATCCGCGGCTGATCAGCAACCGAGCTTGAGCGCCTGCACCGGGCGGCCGGTGTCGGCATTGACCACCACGAGGTTCACCTGCGGGTGGTGAGCTGAGTCGACGGCCGTGCTGGAGCGGAACTGCAGCGTCGCTGACTCGCCCGCATTCGCTGCCCACGCCGGCACCGCTTGCCATTCGCGTACGACGTGGTCGTGCTTCAGCATGACGCCGGCGTTTTCTCCGGCCTTCACGGCAGAGCTATGGCCTTGCTCGGTGACGGCCCAGTAGGCAGCGAGCTTGGCGTTCGCGTTTGACTGCACGGTGGCCGTGACTTCGGCGCCACTCCGCATCACGCTGATCTGCACGCTGGCAGCGTCACGCGCCGAGAGCGCGGTGATGCCCGACCAGTCCTTCCGGTCCATGCCGTTCACGACCACCTGCGGCGTGTAGTTGTAGCGCGAGCCGTTGACTGTTTGCTGCCGCGTCTGCCGCTGTGTGTTCGCCGCGGACGCGAAGCGGTCTTTCCAGCCCAGGCTGTCCCAGTAGTCGACGTGAAAGGCGAGCGCCACCGTGCTCGGGTCGGCCTTGAGCGCAGACAACCAGCGGTCTGCGGGCGGGCAGGAGTTGCAGCCTTCGGAGGTGTAGAGCTCGACGACGGGCGCCGCCTGGGCACCGCTTTTGGCCATGCAGGTCTGCGCCTGAACGGGAAGCACGGCACCGGCGAGCGCCGCAACCAGGAGCAGGCGAGGGGAGTGGGTTCGTGATGCAGGCATGGGGTCTCCTGGGCGCAGGGCGGGCTGAGATGACGCTTGGTCGCGCTGAACCCGCATTCCTTACGTCCGCGGCAGAGCGTCAGAAACCAGGGCTGTGGACTTTTGTCATTTGATGCACGGCTGGCGCGTGGATAGCATCCCGCCAACGTCCACACAGGTCAACCGATATGCCTTCGATCCTTCTTGTCGATATGTCGTCCAGCAGCATGAGCAGTGAAGTCGCTCGCAAGTCGGGCAAGCTCGAGGTGATGACGGCGCCGACGAGCATGGGCTTCAGGGTCGAGCTGCAGGTGGACGCCGGCATCTTGAAAGCCGTGGCCGCCGACCCGCTGGTGAACCAGCAGATGCGTGATGCGGTGAAGGCGGTGTACGACACCCTGGTCGACGACATCGGCAAGAACCTGCAGGCGACCGACAAGGGCGCGGTCAAGCTGCGCGACAACAACGAAGCCGACAAGATGAAGAAGCTGGTCGACGTCGTGAACCGCGGCATCGTGGGTGCGCGAGACGTCGCAGTGCAGCGGGCGGAGAAGGAGGCTTTGGCGTGCTGGGCCAAGTTGGTGGCCAAGCGCTCTGAGTACCGCAAGTACAAGGTGCAGATCGTCTCCAAGATCACGCTCGGATTGGCGGGGCTAGGGGTCAGCATCGGCTTGCTGGCCGGAGGCGTGGTGTCGTTCGGCGCAAGCTCCATCCCAGGCATCGTGGGCATGGTGAAGTCGGTGGCCTCCGTCGGCTCGCAGCTGAAATCAGCGTACGAAGAGATCGAGACCAGCCAGAAACGCCTGGAGAAAAACCTCAAGATCATCGAAGAGCGGTTCGTCGGTGCGCGCGGCCAGTTCACCAAGGCCGGCAAGGTGCAGGAAGTGGGTGTCACGCTTGCGGCTCAGTTTCTCGGGACCACCGGCCCGTTCGCAATCGTGCCCAACATCAAGGAGAGCGTGAGTGCGCTCGATGTGATCAAGAAGAAGCTGGTGGGCGTGGATGTCAACACGCACGACGCCGCCAAGGACCTGAACAAGATTCTCGAGAGCCTCGACACAGCGAGGAAGAAGTTCCTCGATGACGTCGACAAGAAGCTCTCCAAGGTCCCTGGCCCGAAGGCTAAGGCCGATACCAAGCAGATTCGCGATGCGCTGGACAAGGAACTGTCGCCCTTCATCTCGAAGGTCGAAGAAGCGCTCAAGAAGATCGTCGAGTTCCAGAACCGGCTCAAGACGGCCGAGCCGCGCGTCAAGGTGGCCGACGTGCGAGTCACCGAACTCACCAAACTCAAAGGCGTGGGCTGGAAGGTCTTCGAGAACGGCCTGGTCTTCAGCGATCTGGTGCTGTCTTTCGCAGACCCGGGGCAGTACGCCAAGGTGTCCGAAACCTTGGCGGGCGTGCTGTCCGCAGCCGGCGGGTTGGCAGCGGACAAGATCACCAAGAGAGTTTTCGAAGGTACCTTTCTCGAGTGATCGGTCTGCGGCTCGCCTGAATGGCGAAGCTGCGCTGACCATGTCACCGAGCAGGAGCAACTCGCTCGCGGACAATGCGAGCCCACTGCCTCTGAATCTGACATGACCTCAGCTCCTACTTCGCCCTGCGTTGCCATCGTGGGTGGCGGCCCTGCGGGCTTGATGGCGGCCGAAATACTGGCCGCAGGCGGCGTGCAGGTCGACCTGTACGACGGCATGCCATCGGTGGGCCGAAAGTTTCTGCTGGCCGGCAAGGGTGGCCTCAACCTCACGCACAGCGAGGCGCTGGATCAGTTCCTGCCGCGCTACGGCTCGCGCCGCGCCGACGTGGCGCAGTGGCTGCAAGCCTTCGACCCGCAGCAGTTGCGCGATTGGGTGCATGGCCTGGGCGTGAGCACGTTTGTCGGCTCGTCAGGGCGTGTGTTCCCGACCGACATGAAGGCCGCGCCGCTGTTGCGCGCCTGGCTGCACCGGCTGCGCGTGAGCGGGGTGCGCTTCCACATGCGCCACCGTTTGCTGGGATGGGCCGATGAAGGGAGTACAGCCTTGCGCTTCGCATCGCCGTTGGGGGAGCGAAGCGTTGCAGCCGATGCGGTGATCCTCGCGCTGGGCGGCGCGAGTTGGTCGCGCCTCGGGTCAGACGGCGCCTGGGTGCCCTGGCTGCAACAGCGTGGTGCCGACGTCGCGCAGCTGCAGCCTTCGAACTGTGGCTTCGACATCGGCTGGTCAGAGCACTTTCGCAGCCGCTACGCCGGAGAGCCGTTGAAGTCGGTGGCCTTGTCGGTCGACGGGCCTGTCGACGGGCCTGATGGCACACGATTTCATCAGGTCGGCGAGTTCATCGCGACCGAGACGGGCGTCGAAGGCAGCCTGGTCTATGCGGCCTCGAGCTTGCTGCGTGACCAGATCACCGCGCAGGGCAGTGCGACCTTGCACGTCGACCTGCTGCCTGCACGCAGCGAAGAGTGGGTGCGCGATGAGCTGGCGCGCCCGCGCGGGCCGCGTTCGCTGTCGACGCACCTGAAGAGCCGGCTCGGTCTGCATGGCGTCAAGGCCGGCCTGCTGTACGAAGTGGTGCCGCGCGATGAGATGGCTGACCCGATCCGCCTGGCGGGTTTCATCAAGGCCTTGCCTTTGCGCGTTGTCGCTGCGCGGCCGATCGACGAGGCCATCAGCAGCGCCGGCGGCGTGCGCCTGGAGTCGATGGACGAGGCCTTGATGCTGAAGGCATCGCCGGGCGTGTTCTGCGCCGGCGAAATGCTGGACTGGGAAGCCCCGACCGGCGGGTACCTGATGACGGCTTGCCTCGCCAGTGGTCGGGTGGCAGCTGCCGGCGTGCTGCGTTGGTTGGCCGCGTCCCATGAGGGCGGGCGTGCTTGATGTGCTGAAAGGCCGGGTTGGCGCGCTGCTGTGTGTAGCGGCCGTCTTGGCTGTGCTCGCTCAGTGGGGCAGCGGCCCGGGCCCGGATGAAGCGAAGGCACCGGCCCAGAGCGCTTCCGCTGTGGCACAGAGCCAAGCGGGCCCTGCTGTGGCGAGCAACGACAAGGGCTTGGTCGAGATCGACATGCTGGGAACCAAGCTCGACGCCGCACGGCTTTTCGATCTCGGGTTTGCCGGCGGACTGACCATCGACCGCGACACCCGCGCCGCGCTGGAGGCGCTGTCGATCGCCATGCCGGCCGAGGCCTCCGACGGCGACATGCAGAAACTCGAATCCACGCTGCGCAAGGGCCTGCCGCCCGAGGATGCGGAGAAGGCGATCAAGCTCTTTCACAACTACCGCGACTACCAGTCCGACATGAAGCTCGAGCTGCCGTCGCTCGGCGCTCCCGGGTCGCCAGAGGCCAGTGACGCTTACTTCGACCGCGTGGTGCAAGTGCAGCGCAAGCACTTCGATGACGCGACGGCGAAAGCGCTGTTCGGGCAGGACATGCAAAACGCTCGGCTCGGTTCGCTGGCCGGCATCATCAATCGCGACTCAGGCCTGAGCCCGGCCCAGCGCAAGGAGCAGCTCGACGCCTTGCGTGCGTTGTTGCCTGCCGACCAGCGAGACTTGATTCCGGATGTGGATACGGCCGCGCCGATCATCATCGATACCCAGCCCGTCAAGCGCTGATCTCCCCGGCGCAAGGGCGTCAAATGACCGTGTGGCAAACTTCGCCGCTTTCCTTTTCCGCTCGGCCACGGGCCCCTCGCTTTGAACAAGATTCTTCTGCAATTGGCTGCCGAACTGAAGGTTCGCCCGGCCCAGGTGAATGCAGCCGTGGAGCTGCTGGACGGTGGCGCAACGGTGCCCTTCATCGCCCGTTACCGCAAAGAGGCCACCGACAACCTCGACGACACGCAACTGCGTGATCTCGAATCCCGGCTTGGTTATCTGCGCGAGCTTGAAGATCGGCGCGCGGCGGTGCTCAAGAGCATCGATGAGCAGGGCAAGCTGACGCCCGAGTTGCGGGCCGCGGTGGAAACTGCACCCACCAAGCAGGAACTCGAAGACATCTACCTGCCGTTCAAGCCACGCCGCCGCACCAAGGGCATGATCGCGCGCGAAGCCGGCCTCGAGCCCTTGGCCGAGAAGCTGTTTGCCGACCCGAGCCTCGTGCCGTTGGACGAGGCCGTGGCCTTCATCAATGCCGAAGGTGGCTTTGCCGATGCGCTGGCTGTGCTCGATGGCGTGCGCGACCTGCTGAGCGAGCGCTGGGCCGAAGACGCTACATTGGTCGGCAAGCTGCGCGAGTGGCTGTGGGACGAAGGGCTGCTGCGCTCCAAGCTGATGGACGGCAAGGACGAGAACAACCCCGACATCTCGAAGTTTCGCGACTACTTCGACTACGACGAGCCGATCAACCGCGTGCCGTCGCACCGTGCGCTGGCAGTGTTCCGTGGCCGTACGCAAGAGTTTCTCGACGCCAAGCTGGTGCTCGATGAAGAGCTGGTGCCAGGGCAACCATCGAAGGCGGAAGGCCGCATTGCCATCCACCTCGGCTGGAGCCATGCCAAGCGCCCGGCCGATGATTTGATCCGCAAGACCGTCGCCTGGACCTGGAAGGTCAAGCTCAGCCTGAGCCTGGAGCGCGATCTGTTCAGCCGCCTGCGTGAAGAGGCCGAGAAGGTGGCGATCAAGGTATTCGCCGAAAACCTGCGCGACCTGTTGCTCGCCGCGCCGGCCGGTCCGCGCGTGGTGATGGGGTTGGACCCCGGCATCCGCACTGGCGTGAAGGTGGCGGTGGTCGATGCCACCGGCAAGGTGCTGGACACGAACACCGTCTACCCGCACGAGCCGCGCAAGGATTGGGAAGGCTCCATCCACACGCTGGGCCGCCTGTGCGCGACGCACGGCGTGAACCTGATCGCGATCGGCAACGGTACTGCCAGCCGCGAGACGGACAAGCTGGCGTCAGACCTCATCAAGCGCATCCAGCAGTTGGCACCGGGCACGCACATCGAGAAGGTGGTCGTCAGCGAAGCCGGCGCATCGGTGTATTCGGCGAGCGAGTTCGCGAGCAAGGAACTGCCCGAGCTCGACGTGAGCCTGCGCGGCGCGGTGAGCATTGCGCGCCGCCTGCAGGACCCGCTGGCCGAACTGGTGAAGATCGACCCGAAGAGCATCGGTGTCGGCCAGTACCAGCACGACGTGAACCAGAGCGACTTGGCCAAGAGCCTGGATGTGGTGATCGAAGACTGCGTGAACTCGGTCGGCGTGGACTTGAACACCGCGTCGGCGCCTTTGCTGGCACGCGTGTCGGGCCTGAGCACGGCAGTGGCGGGCAGCATCGTGCGGTGGCGCGATGCGAACGGCGCGTTCCGCAACCGTCAACAGTTGCTCGAAGTGAGCGGCCTCGGTGCCAAGACCTTCGAGCAGAGCGCCGGCTTCCTGCGCATCCGCAACGGCGACAACCCGCTCGACCAATCGGGCGTGCACCCGGAAACCTATCCGGTGGTCGAGAAAATCCTGAAGACGGTGGCCAAGCCGGCCGCCGAGGTGATGGGCCGCAGCGACGTGTTGCGCGCACTCAAGCCCGATGCCTTTGCCGACGACAAGTTCGGCGCCATCACGGTGAAGGACATCTTTGCCGAGCTGGAAAAGCCGGGCCGCGACCCACGGCCTGACTTCAAGGTTGCGCGCTTCAACGACGGCGTGGAAGACCTGAAGGACTTGCAACCCGGCATGACGCTCGAAGGCACGGTGAGCAACGTGGCGCAGTTCGGCGCCTTCATCGACCTGGGGGTTCACCAGGACGGCCTGGTGCACGTGAGCCAGCTCAGCAACAAGTTCGTCAACGACGCGCGCGAGGTTGTGAAGACCGGCGACATCGTGAAGGTGAAGGTGCTGGAAGTCGACATGGCACGCAAGCGCATCTCGCTCACGATGAAGCTCGATGCGGCCGTCGCACCGCGCGGCGAGCGGGGCGACAACAGCTATCGCCCGCCGGCTCGCGGCGAACGCTCTGGTGGCGCGGCGCGCGCACCTGCTGCCCAGCCGCAGGGCTCATCGGCGATGGCAGCTGCATTCGCGAAACTGCAAACCAAGCGTTGAGATGACGCTTCGCCGTGGCTTTGCTCCTGCCGCCGGCGCGTGCCATCCGGCTTGGGGCGGCCCGGCACCGGGTTGACCATGAAAGCCCTGCAGGTCCATGCCGGGCCGCGTGCGCTCAAGGCGTTGCGCGAGCAGGGCCTTCGACCGCAGGATGTGCGGGCCGTTCCCGGTGCAGCCGGTGGGCCAAAGGGGCTGGTGCTCAGCCCGCTCGACCAGTTCATCTTTGGTGAGTGGCTCGCGGCCAACCCCGAGCCAGTTCACCTGATCGGCGCGTCGATCGGTGCGTGGCGCATGGCGACGGCGTGCCTGAGTGACACCAAGCAGGCATTCGCCCGCATGGCCGATGACTACATCCGTCAGGAGTACGAGCACCAGGACGGCAAGCTGCCCCTGCCTGCTGTCGTGAGCCGGGTCTTCGGTGCCAAGCTGACTGAGCATTTCGCCGGGCGCGAGTCGGAGTTGCTGAACCATCCGCGTTTTCGGCTGCATGTGTTCACCAGTCGTGGGCGGCACGTGCTGCGGCGCGAAGGCAAACGGCTGTCCAAGCTGACCACGCCGCTCGGTTATCTGGGTGCGTTTGCAACCAACGTCCTCAGCCGCAAGGCCATGGGGGCGTGGCTCGAGCGGGTGATTTTTTCCGACCCGCGTGATCCGCTGCCGCTGCACCTGCACGACTACCGCACGCACACGGCGACGCTGAATCTCGGCAACCTGCATCCCAGCATCCTGGCGAGCTGCTCGATACCGTTCTGGCTAGACGCGGTGCACGACATCCCTGGAGCGCCGCGCGGTGCGTACTGGGACGGGGGCATCACCGACTACCACCTGCATCTGAATTACGCGTCGATGCGCGACGGGCTCGTGCTGTATCCGCATTTCCAGAAGACCGTGATCCCCGGTTGGCTCGACAAGGCACTGAAGCATCGTCATCGTGCGAGCGCGCATCTCGACAACGTCGTGGTGGTGTCGCCCACGCCCGAATGGATCAAGACCCTGCCCAACGCCAAGTTGCCGGACCGCGCGGACTTCAAGCGCTACGGGGACAACGTGCCGTCGCGTGTGGCTGTGTGGTCGCGCGCGGTGGCCGAAAGCCAGCGCCTGAGCGATGAGTTTGCAGCGCTCGTTGGCAGCGGGCAGCCTATCGAAGCACTGCCCCTCTGAGCTCTTGACTCGCCCTGATTCGCGTGGGCCAATAGCCGGCCTAACAACGAGGAGTAGAAGGGTATGAATCTGACCAAACGCGCAGTGGCCGAGTTGCTCGGCACGTTCTGGCTCGTTCTCGGCGGCTGCGGCAGCGCCGTGCTGGCGGCGGCCTTTCCCAATGTCGGCATCGGCCTGCTCGGCGTGTCTTTCGCGTTCGGGCTCACGGTGCTGACGATGGCGTTCACCATCGGCCACATCTCGGGTTGCCACCTGAACCCGGCGGTATCGATCGGGCTCGTGGCCGGTGGCCGCTTCAAGGCCGCGGATCTGCCGGCCTACATCATTGCCCAGGTGATCGGCGCGGTGGCCGCAGCCGCGGTGCTGTATTTCATTGCCAGCGGCAAGGCGGGCTTCAGCCTGGCGGGTGGATTGGCCTCGAACGGCTACGACGCGCACTCGCCTGGCGGTTATTCGCTGGCGGCCGCCTTCGTGACCGAGGTGGTGCTGACGGCGTTCTTCCTGCTGATCATCATGGGCTCGACCGACAAACGCGCGCCGGCTGGTTTTGCGCCGATCGCCATTGGTTTCACGCTGACGCTGATTCACTTGATCAGCATTCCGGTCACCAACACCTCGGTGAACCCGGCGCGCAGCACTGGGCCGGCCTTGATCGTCGGCGACTGGGCCTTGTCGCAACTGTGGCTGTTCTGGGTCGCGCCGATCATCGGGGCAGTGATTGGCGGGGTGCTCTACCGGTGGCTGGGTGAAGAAAAGGCGTGAACAGGGAGCAGCGCTGTTTTACAATCGCCGCTCGTCTTAACGAACAAGAGCGAGAAGGGCACCATGGTTATGACACCGCGAACTACGACAGGGCAGACACAGGTTTAGTCGGCCGCGGCTAGTCACGATCTTTTCTCGTCATTCTCGAAAGCGCGGCTCACCCCCGCGCTTTTTTGTTTCTGGAGTTTTTTCATCATGATTTCTGTTCAGTTGCCCGACGGTTCCAAGCGTGAGTTCGAAGGCCCGGTCACCGTGGCCGAAGTGGCTGCGTCGATCGGCACAGGTCTCGCCAAGGCGGCGCTTGCAGGGCGCGTCGGGCAGGGCGCTGATGCGCGCGTCGTCGACACGAGCTACCGTATCGAGCACGACACGCCGCTCGCCATCGTGACCGACAAGGATGCGGACGGGTTGGACGTCATCCGCCACTCCACGGCGCACCTATTGGCCTATGCGGTGAAGGAGCTCTTCCCTGAAGCTCAGGTGACCATCGGCCCGGTAATCGAGAACGGCTTCTTCTACGACTTCTCCTACAAGCGACCGTTCACGCCCGAAGACCTGACGGCCATCGAAGCCAAGATGACAGAACTGGCCAAGAAGGACGAGCGCGTCGAGCGGCGCGTGCTGCCGCGCGACGAGGCTGTGGCGTATTTCAAGAGCCTGGGTGAGCACTACAAGGCGGAGATCATCGCCAGCATCCCTGCGAACGAAGACGTGTCGCTGTACCGCGAAGGCAAGTTTGAAGACTTGTGCCGTGGCCCACACGTGCCGAGCACCGGCAAGCTGCGGCACTTCAAGCTGATGAAGGTGGCAGGCGCATATTGGCGTGGTGATCACCGCAACGAGATGCTCCAGCGCATCTACGGCACCGCCTGGGCGACGAAGGAGGAGCTGGCTCAGCATCTGCACATGCTCGAAGAAGCCGAGAAGCGTGACCACCGCAAGCTGGGCCGCGAACTCGATCTGTTCCACATGGAGGAAACAGCGCCGGGCCTGGTGTTTTGGCATCCCAAGGGCTGGGCGGTGTGGCAGCAGGTCGAGCAGTACATGCGCGCCGTGTACCGCGACAACGGCTATCAGGAGGTCAAGGGACCGCAGATCCTGGACAAGGGTTTGTGGGAGAAGACCGGTCACTGGGACAACTACCGCGACAACATGTTCACGACGGAGTCGGAAAAGCGGGAGTACGCGCTCAAGCCGATGAACTGTCCAGGCCATGTGCTCATCTTCAAATCGGCTCTGCGAAGCTACCGCGAGCTGCCGCTGCGCTACGGCGAGTTCGGCCAGTGCCACCGCAATGAGCCGAGCGGCGCATTGCACGGGATCATGCGTGTGCGCGGCTTCACGCAAGACGACGGTCACATCTTCTGCACCGAGGACATGATCCTCGACGAGTGCGTGGCGTACACGGCGCTGCTTCAGAAGGTCTACGAAGACTTTGGCTTCACCGAGATCATCTACAAGGTGGCTACGCGTCCCGAAAAACGCGTCGGCTCCGATGCGCTGTGGGACAAGGCCGAGTACGCCGTGATGGAAGCGCTGCGCAAGTCGGGCTGCGAATTCATCGTCTCTCCTGGTGACGGCGCCTTCTACGGTCCGAAGATCGAGTACACGCTGAAAGACGCTCTGGGCCGGCAGTGGCAGTGCGGCACGATGCAGGTCGACTTCAACACCGCGGAACGGTTGGGTGGCGAGTACGTCACGGAAACCAGCGCCAAGGCCTACCCGGTCATGCTTCACCGCGCCATCGTGGGCAGCCTGGAGCGTTTTATTGGCATCCTGATCGAGCAGCACGCCGGTGCATTGCCTACCTGGCTGGCTCCCGTGCATGCCGTGGTGATGAATATCACCGACGACCAGGCCGAATACGCCCGGGAAGTCGCGAAATCGCTTCAAAAACAAGGGCTTAGAGTTGAATGCGATTTGCGCAACGAGAAAATAACTCGTAAAATCCGGGAGCATTCAATGCAAAAGGTCCCGTTCCTCTTGGTCGTGGGTGACAAGGAGAAGGCAAATGGGACCGTTGCCGTGCGCGCTCGTGGCAACCAAGACCTCGGAGTGATGCCTCTGGACGACTTCCAAACGAAGATCGCCAGCGACATTTCCAATCGTGTTTGACGAGAGGTCTGACTGCCGGGCACGTGTTTGACTGTTTTTGGATTCTCTTGCCTTGGAGTCCACTGAAGGATTTGAACTATCGCTACTTTTGCTGACCGCCGTACTCCCAATGTGGAGCGCAAGCACCGCCTCAACCGCGAAATCATGGCGCCGGAAGTCCGGCTCAATGGCGTAGACAACGAACCCCTGGGTATCGTGTCGACGCAAGAAGCCTTGCG
>Ga0307515_10006874_pt1 | contig 22632 bp, 9 predicted proteins | sample 17_EM_MG_FD_194513 | JGI IMG/M metagenome (GOLD analysis project Ga0307515, IMG submission 194513) | Populus trichocarpa ectomycorrhiza microbial communities from riparian zone in the Pacific Northwest, United States - 17_EM | ecosystem: Host-associated > Plants > Roots > Unclassified | place...
TTGTGGCCATTCCTGTTCTCCGCAGTAACCTGTTTTCTGCTTAAAACCCAGTCTAAACATTTGTTCTTCTTAAGTTCTAATTCTAAGTATCCACTCTCAATACAAATCACCCTCCTCTATGCCAGGCAGTGGTTCTGTGTTTATCTTCCAAGGTTTTTTAAGTTAGTTAGGACAGGAACTACAGTCGAGATCTGTCCTCTTTACCTTGCTTTATGAGATGTGGTTATGTTTATGAGTGACAATCAGTCCTCATCAAGAATCAAAACTTGCAATCTCCAGCGCAATCAAGGAGAAAATATCAGAGCCAAATTCAAGCACAAATCAGTGATTGTTATCCATCCAAATCACTGAAAGTTTGGCATACTTGTATATCAGTATTTACTCCTCTCTTTTTTCCTTACTATTTATATGTGTACAAATTCCACCTATTATATGTTTCTCAAAAAATTAATAACAATTGTCACTTTTCACCCTTGGCTATTTTCTTTATAATGTTTAGATCTTTTTTCTGAGTTCATGTTACATTTGATGACTAGTTGTTATCTTGGTGGGTGATTTACTGATTTCTGGTTTTTTTTTCTTGGGTAAGCATAAAAAATGCCTCCATTATCTCAATTTTCTATCAAATAATATTTTATATCAATTTTATCATTAATTTTTTATAAATTTTAAATTAAAAGGTTTTCATCAATTATTTTTTCATTCAAATTATACACATTGGCAAATCATGATTCCTTAAAAACCATTACAATAGAAAATGTTCCTGTTGTCCAGAAACTATTAGATTAGTTAGTATAGAAGTTTAAGTTTACATACAATATTATATATCAGATTAAACTTGTAATTAAAAAAAAAATACTAGCATCTATATTAGGCAAGTATAAGAACTTGCATAAGTAATTAAAACACAATTTTAACATGTATACAAAGCAAAAAATATCTGATATTATACTTGCTTGTCGAACCACTTAGAACATGATTAAATTAAAACATTATTGTTTTCAAATATAAATTTTTTATCTTTAAGATTTTATTATTTTTCACGTGCAAATAAGATATATATAATCATCTTCTCAGGTTTCAAATAATATCACTTTGTTGAGAATTATTTTTAAATAAGGTACAAACTTTAGCAAATTTGATTCAAATAAAACTCACCAAAGACTCATCCTAAACTCTAAAGTAGAAGAGAAACCTGAGCTTAAAAACATAAGAAACTAGGCTAAAAACATAGGAGAATAAGAGTATCAAAAATTCAAGTTTAGAACACTTTTATAATGATTTTGGAATTAAAATTGATATAGAAGAAATTCTGGTAATTATTATAATAAACCTCTCTATTATTAGCCTTAATTACCTGCCATAAAATAATATTAAATCTAATAATTTTGGCTTTAAATATAATTTTTATGTGCTGGAAAACAGTTCAAGTGGATGGAGAAGAAAACTAATTTATTCAATCTTTTAGTTCATGTCCTTAATAAACTAATGGTTTTTAAAAAATAAAAATTTTATGGATGAAAGAATTATAAATCAAAATCCAAGTCCATGGGCCAAAAAATAATTCTTATATAATTTAAAAATTAATTTATAATAAACTCAAACTCAAGTTAAAAAGTTCAATAATGAGTTGAGTGGGTATAGTTTAAGTTTAAACTTCATTTTACGTAGATGATCTCTCATCTAAAAGTTATGTGCTATTTAGATCAACTTTTTTTGTACTATAAAAGAATTAATTTTTGGACTAATAATTATTCACGGTTCATGAACTTTAAAAAAAAAACATTAATTTAAATCTCTCTCTACAATAACTGATCCTTGGCTCTAGAGTACGAGGAAAAACATAGAGGAATCAAAGCTTAAAAACAAAAGAAACTAGGCTGAAAACAGAATAGAAGAAGAGTGTCAAAAATTCTATAATTTTTTTTCAAAAAAAATCTTTCTTCATCCTCTTTTTACAATGTATTTTGGAAACAAAACTTATATATAATTAATTCTAATAATTATCAGAATATATCCCATTTATTATCAGCTTTTATTACCCATCATAAATAAATATTAAACATAACAATCTTAGCTTTAAATATGATATTTTTGTGCTGAAAAATTGTTTGACATAGAAAAAGACTAATTATGAAGCTTTTTATTTATGGGTTAGACAAACTAATGGGTTAAAAAAAAATCTTTATAAGCTAAAGAATTATAAATATAAATCCAAGTTCAAAAATAGATAAAAATATGTTTTTTATAGCCTAAAAAATTATTTTAAAGTATACTCAAACCTAGATGCAAACTTGGCCGCAAGTCAAGCATGTTTAGCTTAAACTCAAAGCCTATTTTATTTAAGTCATACAGCAAGAAAATCTTGTTTTTATTTTTTCATGTGAGATTGAGTTTTTAGGTTTCATAAAAATATATTAATCATAATTTTTTTTAAATTAATTTTTCATTCATCTATAATTTATTTTAATCATATTAATATTTTTTTGTTAAAATTTAAAAACAAATAAATCTCACTTGTAGTTTCACCTTAAATATATTTATGAACCATGTTTTAAAATAAAACTCCCAACAGTTACATTGGATGCATATCCTCACTCTATTAATTCTAATTTATAAAATTCTATACATTGAAAGAAAAGGCAACCCACGTATTAAGTACGAATTACATTCAACCAGATAAAAAATTATGCATCACATTAACAATAGATTTTCATTGGAAAACAGACAAAGACATGTTACAAGAGATAAACATTAAAAAGATCTAAACCAGGAAGGACATAAAGAAAAGACAGGAAGAAAAGAAAAAACTGAGTCAGATTAAGGTTGTAGGGTTTACAAGTGTTGCAAATGCGAAGTGATCCACCTCGAGAACATTAAATATAAAGGTCGTGGAAATGATGGGGTGAACAATTAGTAAGCCAAGGATCAATTTTCAGATACAGAGGAGTGCTGAAGACCATCGAAGGAAGATATGTCTTGTTTAATCAACTGTGACTGTGATCCCATGGCGTCATGTTCAAACTTGCTCTCCATCAAATGACATCGGGACTGGTAGTGCTTATGGAACATCAATAAATGAATAAAAAACTGGATATTACAAATACCTTCTCTAGCATGCATATTCTGGATTAAGTGCTAAAGCCTCCTCGTAGATCATATCCTTCATTTGCTCTTCTGCCAAGGGTTGTTGCTCAAATTCAAAGGAGAAAGGCTCTAAGCAGACTGGTTCATCTGCTATGTCATGTAATCTTGCAAGGTATGGATGAGCCAATGCTTCTTCAACTGATACAGACAAATCTTGCTTTTAGAAATAAACAGATGGAAGTCTCTTATCTAATGACAATGACATGTGGAGCATAAATTCCTCCAATAATATTTGTGATCATCAAGCTCAGGGAAGACCAGGTTAAGTTAAACACATGCAAAATGAGGTCAAATGCCCCACCAAGTGAACTCCCAATAATGAGAAAAATTAACATGTTTAGCAAGTGGATTTTACTTGTACCTAATTAACAACATCAACGTAGAAAAAGCTTTCATCACCTTTAACAACATATATGGAGAATATTCATCTCAATGAGAGATTCTTTAAATTGTTAGTCAGTTATGTATTCAGAAGATGATAAAAATGAGGATACCAAACTCACCAGTAATTCTTTTAGTGGGATCGAATGTCAACATTTTATCTATAAGATCAATGGCCAGAGGGTGAACAAGTGGGAAAAGCTCAGCTAATGACCGACGGGGATGCGAGTCGAGTTGCTGGATGTATCTTCTCGCATCCTCATTCCGGACAAAACCAAGATCAGATTCAGTGGGTTTGCCAAGAAGCTGTAGAGAATAAAAATACCATAAAAAAATATTTCACGTGCACTTAACTTGAATAAAAATTGACACTACAAATTAAACCCAGCAGAAAAGCTTATCGAGTTCTGTTGAAACATACACACACACACACACATATATGACAACATAAAATCAACTAGAACCCTGATTTGTTACAAATAGATGCAAAGCCAGCCAAGATTAACAGCCCTGATCATATATCACATTCCAAAAATATTAATAAAGAGTATATATAATGAGAGTCAATCAGTACATATGCAGCAGTAATAATTTCCAACACTTTGGCTGCAGCCGAAGTTAACTCCTTTCCCATTGGAGCAGCAAGAAGAAAAAAACAGTTATGATGTATACTCCAAGCTCTCAACCATAGAAAATAATTATAGATCCTAAACATTATCAAGAGATATTCCACATACAAATTAGTAAAAAACGTGCAAACAATACTTGTTTCTCTTTCATCTTACGCACCTCTGTCAATAAGCGCATCTGATGGACATGATCTTTGCCTGGAAACAGAGGTTTTCTATTCATAAGCTCCATAAAGATGCAACCTACAGACCACACATCAATTGCAGCAGTATAGTCTGAGGAGTTGAGCAATAACTCAGGTGCACGATACCATCTGGTGACAACATACTCTGTCATAAACTCATTCTCCGAAGTTGGCCGAGCTAGACCAAAATCACATATCTTCAAGTCACAATTTGCATTTAGCAGTAAATTGCTGGGTTTGAGATCTCTATGGATAATATTAGCAGAGTGTATATATTTCAGTCCTCGAAGAATCTGATACAAGAAGTACTGTACAAATAAAGAAACAAAATAGATATGAGTGTCATCAATTAGACTAATGAATTACATTGCAAAGTTCAACGAAAACTAAAAACTGAAATGCATTACCTGACAATGCTCCTCTGACAAACCTTGGTTGGAACGAATAATTTGGTGAAGATCAGTGTCCATGAGTTCCATGGCAATGTAGACATCAGTAAATTCTCTGCGTAGAGGTGGAGGAATGACATCTCTGATACCAATAACCTGTTTTGCATTCAAAAGGTTAGAGCTCACGAAAACTGATTCTAGTACAAGATAACATTTTACATTCCAAATCCAGAAACTGGGCAAGGATAAGCACGTTATTAATAAAATTGGACCTTCAACTTTTGCTACAGGTATGGATAGTGAGAATCCATAATGCAATTTATTTTCTTTTGTTGGGACTAATTAAATTTTCCATTATTTTAAAATTGCCAAAATGTAAATGATCTTTTGAATTGTTGCACAGACAAATTTACGAAGTTATAAGCAGCAAAATGCATGAAATGTTGGCTGGGAGAGAGATTATAGTAGAAATTGTAGGATATAATCAAGCTTATTAAAATTAGTAGCGGAAGAAATTCCATCATGATTCCTAAATTTACACAAAAAGGCATTTTTATATAAGTTTTAACATATTAATTGGCGACTTAGTAATGTGAAAACAACAAACAACAACAACAATCAGCAGCAGCAGCAGCAGAAATAATAATAATAATAAATTTATATTTCCTTTCTACTATGGTGCTAAATTAAGGAAACAAACAGAAAACAGTATAAGCAGAGAAGTCAAAGGAAAGAGCCCAGGCACTCACGTTTTCGTGATCCAAATGGCGAAGCAGTTTAATCTCACGAAGGGTGCGCTTGGCGTCCATTTGATTATCAAAAGCGTTGGCTATCTTCTTCACCGCCACCATCTCGTTCGTCTCCGAATTCAACACAGAGCTTTATTAAACAAATAAAATCCTAATTAATTTCAATCAAACTAATTAAAACCAAGACCAAGCACACCGAAACTAATTGATTAACTGGTGGATTAAAAGCACGTACCAGACGATGCCGTAGGCACCACGACCAATCGGAGTGATCGGAGGTCGATATTTCGACGTGATTTCAAAAAGATTACCGAAAATATTGTATTGAATGAATTGGCCGCCGTGAGTCGGAATCGCGGGGAAGTCACCATTTCCCTGTGCATAATTCGCCATGTCCTCGGTTTCTTTTCTGTTGTCTGAGTAAACTCTAATATAATTGAGGTGTGAGGAAATAGAGAGTAGAGAGAGAGATTTATATAAGAGAGAGAACAAAGACTTAGAAAGAAATTGACTTTTTGTGATTGTTTTAAGGTGCGAAAGCGGTGGAGAAATGCAAAGTCTCGGTTGTTGAGTAGATGCGAGGAAGGAGAAAGGAAAACGCGCGAGAGAAAAAACTGACGTGGTGAGGAAAAAGGAATGGACGGCTTGGATTACAGCCGCCTCTTATCCATGGTTGTAGTTTGTTCAACTTTGTCAACGGCCATCTTTCTTGTCTCTCATGATAATAGAAGAAGCTTGCTTTATGGTAGGACCATCAGCATACGTTGCCCAGCTAGCCACCCGCGGGTGAGCAACTGCTGCAGCTGCTGCTGCTATCAGCCTATTGGGCTATTTTAGTCATCTGCTTTTATGGAAATGAGAGTCTGTACTTGGTAAATATGTACTGAGTAACTCTATTTTTTTGGTAAGATAATGGTTAGCCTTTGATGGTACATATATATATCCGTGCCCGGAGAGGATGGGATGGCCGGAGAAGATGTCAATTTTTGATAGCTCCGCTCTAATGTTGTCGTATTTGGATACTAGTTTGGTTAGATTTTACGTTATTTGGAAATTATTTGCTACTCATCCGTTCACGCTGAATGCAGTAGACATGTGGCTATTTTAAGCAGAGCTCTTTCATAAATATTTTAAAAAAAATTAAAATTAATTTTTTATTTTAAATTAACTTTTTAATATTTTCAGATTATTTTAATATGTTGCGTTAAAAATAATTTTTATAAAAAAAATATTATTATTTAAAAAAAACCGGCAACTTGCCAACAGCCCCAAGCAAGTCGTTAATTATTTCCGATTTGACTTGAAAAATCTTCTTCAGGGATTAAACGAGTGAGTACTGCCTGCGAAGAATAGCACATGCAAATCAGTGTATGATTATTTGACTCCATGGAAGTGTGGAACATAAAGAACACCGAGGATTTGTTCTAGCGGTCACTGTTATGTTAGTCCTTGTTAGCCACCCGGCTTGTGGCAGCAGCAACACCGCCACCTCAATGTCCTTAGTTTTTGCATACAGGCCAACTGAAAAAACTGATTTCTTTTCTAATTAAATCAGATTAAAAAACTATTTTTTTCCGAATGGAAAGGGGTATTGAAGGACTTTTGCGTTCATAGAGGTGGTGGTGGAAGTAGGTAAGAATACCTAACTTTTTCAGGATAGGAGGCCGAGAGGATATACTCCGACCCGTTGGAACTCATACTCCAACGGAGACTAGAGGGTATAAAGGTTAAGAGACGTCGACAACGGTGGAGGTGGATGGATATCTATCATTGATTTTTATTTTTTTTAGATTTTCAACACAAAATCATGAATATCTCCCGGTATTATTTTACTTTTTTTTAAAAAAAATAAAGATAAGTTTGAATTAATTTCCAGATCCATCGTATACTGTCAAATCACTAAGCATTCATTTGAATCATCATAGCCATCATAATCAACACGAGAAATGCTATGAACACTTCATCCCTTTTCTCTCTCTTGCTCGATCGTTTTTTCAAAATAAAAAAGGAGTGTCTGGTAAATCTCTCGTTTTACGCATCTTCTTATTTTCCATTAACCTATACAACTATTATCAAGTCCATTAAGCCTAATCTATCTGCAAGTTAAGAATCCTTTTAGCCTTACCTGTGCTCGAAAAGAACCCCAGCAAATTTAAAGGTGTTCAGAAATGTATCGATGGTAAATTTTTTTAAATTTTTGTTGTAATGTATTAATATTTTTTATTTTTAAAATCAACGGACATTAAAAGATTAATTTAAAATAAAAAAAATTATTTTTTAAAAATACAAGAATAAACAATTCCTTGTATGAAAGTCGAAGTTGTTCTCTCATTATTACCTGAACTAATTAGGATAGTAGTTTTTCAAGGGGTAATTTTAAATTTATTTCCCTGAATAAATTACTTTTAACCACATAAGCACCAAATTAATATTGTTAAACATATTTAATTACACATGAGCCTATTCGATAAATAAAGAGATAGTTATGGTATTGATACACTAATCTCACTTCGTTTTCTTAATCAGATGCATAATTTTTTATTTTGTTATTTGAATATATCAATTTTCGCAAAACTTTCAATCAAATACTCTAAATCAAGCAAGGATATTTAGAATCATCTCTTGTATTTACTAGTAAATATAACTCTGAAGATAGTTCAACTATTTAAACCTTGTGTAGAATCTGTGAAATTAGTTGAAGTGCACACAAGCTAACTCTAATATTTGTTAGAAAATAATATAAATCATATCATGGGATCTCACTTGACAGCTTAAACTATTGGGTTGAGATGATTCTTTGACATGGTATCAGAGCCTTAATAATCAAGCGGTCACGAGTTCGAATCTCACCTTCTCCATTTATTTCATAAAAATTAAGCACAAGATAAAGTGAGCTTGTGCAATTTACTTGAGAGGGTGTGTTAGAAAATAATATAAATTATATCTTGGAATCTCACCTGACAGTTTAAACTATTGGGTTAAGAATGTTCTTTGATAATATTCATATTAATATATATATATATATATATATATATATATATAACTTTTTTTCCTTTTTAATCACGCTTATATAAATAAGTTAAATAACTATACATGATAAGTTTTACGGTATCATGCCAATCCTGGCCGTCGACTTGAACAAGAACATGAGATAGTTTTACTGGCTTGATGCACATCCATAATTCCCACAAGGAGGGCGCCTTCCAAGAAAGCACCGTCGCGCCACTAGCTACCATGGCAATAATGGATGGCCAGCAGCGTATTAAATTGTTAGATAAAGTCTACAGAGCTATAAACTATAGATAAAAGCTTTCAGACTCATTGACGCCTTTGCCGTCTACATGCACTATCATATGTGGTGATGGGCATTGCTGGACATTTGACTTGATTTATTTTTTTTATATTATTATTGAGAATGAATTAAAAAATAATTTTAATTATTTGGTTATATTTTGGTTATGATAAATAAGTTAAAAATAAATTTTTAATTTTTTTTAAATTTATTAAAAGAATAAGGTTTAAATCTGACGGATAAAAAAATTGAAGAATGATAAAATTAAAAAAAAATTAACTTTCATAAATTATTTTAAATAAAATAAATATAAATTAAGAGAATAAAGATCAAATATGACAGGTAAAAAAGTTAAAAGATGATGAAATTAAAAAAAAAATTCATAAATTATTTCAAATAAAATAAATAGCAGTCAAGAGAATGAGAACCAGATCTAATAGATAACAAAAATCAATTACAAAACAAATATCAATCAAGAAAATAAGGGATGAAATTGAAAAAAAAATCATAAAAAAATATATAAAAATTAAACTATAAATAACCAAATTTGATATAATCGTAAATAATAAAATATTTTTGAATTTTTTTAATTTTCAGAAAGTATTTTTTATTCCAAATAAAATAAAATAATTTTGTGAAAATAAAATAAAATTTTTCTTTGACTATTTCATTGATTAGGAAATAAATACGTAGAAATTTTAAAAATAATTTAGAAAAACCACTCCCTATCTAACAAACCACCATAACATTGAATTTGTTAATTTCGCAGCAACGGGTCAATATTAGCAGATACGTGGTACAGCACATAACACGCTTATCATGTTTACTTTGGTAGTTTGGCTTGAAAAAATCCTTCGTCTTTCTGCTATCAAACAAAGCAACGAACACGCGTCAATTACTCGCCAGGAGTAGTTTTACTGATTCCTCATTCCACCACGTGTGGAAAATGCCTTTGCGTGAGCACTGAGTTGTCACCGTTTCTTACATGTAAGCTGTCACTTCAAGACGTGGCGGCACTGTTGCTGCCACCCGGGTGGCGACGGCGCTTTTTCTGATAAGGTTTTGACTGTGGCTTAATTTTTTTTAGTAATTATTTTTTAAAGTATTTTTTATTTAAAATATATTAAAATAATATTTTTTAAATTTTTAAATTTTATTTTTTATATAAATACATTAAAATAATCTAAAAATATTATAAAAAAAATACAAAAACAAACTAGTTATAGAAATAGCCACGACTTGTATATATACCCCATTATCATGGGAATGAATATTAATTTGTACCCTTCACCTAGATTTAATGGCTGTGCTACTGGAGGAGCAGGAGAAACTTAAAAATTGTGAAGGTTGCATTGCACCCAGTGATACAACCTTCACAAAATTTTATTTTATTCTTGAAGATCTACACACCCAGAAACATAACTTTTATAATCTGTATTTTTATTTTTAAAATTTGAGTTATTACTAGCAGCACAACTCTTTTAATTTATTTTTTTTAAAGTTGTGCTGCTGGGAGTAATGCAACCAATTAAATTGCGCTACTCCCAATAGTGTGTCCGCTTAACTATGTTATTTTTTTTATATTTTTTCTTAGTTGTACTAGCTTGCTCATTATTTTTGCTAATTATTTTTGCTAGTTGTGCTGTTTTCAAAAAAAGAAAAAAGAAAAAATAACTCTAAGATCCACAGGGGTCCCTCAATTTCAACTTAAAATTTTGATTTGTTTCAATCAGCCCTTATGACTTTTATTATTAAAGTTAAGATTTCCCCATTTCCATTATTGATAGTAGCAAAACATTTGTATAAATTTGTGGAGTAATAGTTGGACCGTGGACGACTGTCTTGCTGGAATGAGAAGGTTGTGATCCCTAGTTCTCTTCTAAAAAGTTCTGTGCTGGTTCCGGGAAAGGAACGGCGGCAGCATTCCATGCAGCACCGTTGCCTCCTCGTCATGAGAGATTATTGCACGAGACCCGCATAAATCATGTCCGATCCACTATAAAATGAGTGTGGAAAAACGTGTGGATTCAAGATCAATCACGCTCATGAAATAGTTTCTCCATTAGCATTGCCATTATAGATGGCCTGCAACGTGTTAAACAAGTGACATGGAAAATCGTACAGAGCTATAAACTAGATAATGCACACACCTTCCATTGGCACTCGAGAAGCTTATCCCAAGGATTCATCACGTGTACACATTATCATGTAACGAACCATTTTTTAATGGTAAAAATAACAAAATAATTGCCAAAGATGTAAACCACACGAGCCTCTTTTGTAGCTGGAATTTTTATTTTTTTTTTAATAATAAAAAAAGACTCAAAATAGAGCGGCAAGCAAAACTAAAGAGGAGACCTCGAACTCTAGTAAAGAAACAAAAAGAGCATCTGTAAAGTTGCATTATATGGTGTACGGAATCCTCTGGAGACTTGACACAGCTTCGAAAATAAGCAGCAAGCTAAAAGGCAAGGCCACTCTACTTGAAAGAATCAAAGAAGCTAACAGTGTCGTTGAGTGCGTGGATGAAATAATCAACATCCTCTTTAGTGTTGTAAAAATAGAGGCTGGCACGTGCACTTGCATTGATTCCTAAATACCGATGGAGAGGTTGAGCACAGTGGTGACCCGATCTGATAGCTACTCCATGCTGAGGGCAAGTGTGTTAGTTTCCATCAAGATAATCTCCTCATCAATGAACAGTCACAAAACCTCTCAAATTGTATATAGCATTTATGGCTTTAGAATCTTCTACAGCTCATTGTAAACAGACAAAGGTCCAATAATATCTTTAAGAATGCAAACTTGACAGGTTTACTAGTAATGAAGACCTCATTTGTGCTCATACCTGTTGGTCAAGAAAAGTTGCAAGATCCGTGGGGTGAATATTCTTCACATTGAAAGAACAAAGCGCAGCACGATTGACTCCTTTGGAAGGTTTTGGGCCATAGATACGTATGTTAGGAACAGTAGAGAGGTTTTCATATAGATAATTAGCCAACTCCATCTGCCTCAAAAAACAAGAAGAAGAGGTAAACAGACAAGATATAAGAATAGATATTACCCATCATTTCAGACTGAATAGTATTATTATAATTGTTTGTGCATTAATGTAATGGATTAATTAAACTGGCCTTTGTTTTGTTTTGTTTTACTTTCCTTGAATTTAATGCTGTTTGTTTAATGTTGCTTTGTTATTTTAAACTCAAATCCGCATCTGTTGGTAAAATCAACATGGTTAATAATATTGGTAGCATTTTGTTTTGATGACCATTGGGTTTCGATAACTCACCTCATACTCATGAATCTTTTGCATGCCAATTCCTTGCAAATAATCGATTGCTGCTCCTAATCCAATTGCTTCTCCAATTGCTGGTGTTCCAGCCTCAAATCTAATCCGTAAAAAAGAGTGAATTCGAAACTAGATCATTAATATGAAACAAAATCTAACAATAAGTACAAAAATTTCGTTTTAATCAGATGTTCAGGCAAGAATGACAGCAAGTGAGAAGAGAGGAGCAAATTCACACCACATCCTTTAGCCCCTTGCAATGATTTATGAGATCCAATTGTTCAACAAGTAAACAACTTAACCAACCTTGATGGAGGTTCTGCATATGTGGAATGATCCAAAAATACATCAGAGATCATTTCTCCGCCACCTATGAAAAGCAAAACAAAACATTAAGACAAGCTTGAAAGTATCATTTCATACAACTTATTTCCTAGGCCTATGGACGTAAACAACTCTAGGTTATAAAAGTAACTTACCCAAAAATGGAGGCATGGTAGACAAGATGTCACTTTTACCATATAAAAATCCAACGCCTGTAGGCCCACACATCTGGAGCATGGTTATCTCTTTAACTTTATATACATGCCTAAAGCTTATATTTCATTGTACAAGGCAATAACCTAACCTTGTGTGAAGAGGCAACAAGAAAATCAGCATCAAGGTCCCGGACATCAACCGGCATGTGCGGAACACTTTGACAAGCATCTACAAGAACTTTTGCCTCAACAGCATGTGCCCAATGGACTATGTCTTCAATAGGAAGAGAAGAAGCTAGAGAAAAAAATTATATGGACTATGTTATTAGCTATTTCTTCTTCGTAATGATTCTCGGAGAGTGATTCATAAGGTAAACATGATATTGTGGCTTGTTCAAGTCTTTAAAAGACCTGCAAAGGCATGGACAATAGTGATATGGAAAACATAATGTGTTGCAAACAGCTAACAGAAAATGCAATTAACATCAGACAAGTATATTTTCTTACTTGAATTAAGTTGACATGTAAAATCCTTATTACAGTAATAAAGTGTCATTAGTGCATAAAAGCAAACATCAATATGATAAATCAACAAGTATAATGACAGTGTGTGAGGTTTTCCAAGATAAATATATAAGTCAATCAAGGACACTAAAGTTTATATCAACAAGGTGGCCAAGATCTACGACCATTCATTATGAAAAATGTTGTCAAATTTTATATGATAAAGGATAATGATACTTTTCTCACTTGCACATTCTGCAAGAATGTAAACATATACTATGAAACTACTAGAAAGTGAGGAGAAAGAGAAGGGAAGCAAAGAAGGAAGATGCCTGCTGGAACGTTGGAGATGAGGAGGGAGGGAGGAGAGGGGTGAGCTTATACAATAATGCAGGGTAAAACTTAATGCCCCCTGAACTATCCACCATTTTGATTGAAACCCTTTTCTTTGTTTAGATTTTAAAACATGAACTATAGCACGTTTGGATTGGAGCACCTCAATCCATCTTCAGACCAGGAACTTCACCATTCTAGCCACCAAATCACCCCAAAAGACCCCCAAAAATTCCTTTCAACCTCATAAATAACATTCCAATATCAAAAACCATTTTCAAGCTCAAATCAGACACAAGAATTTAAGTTTAAATTTTTAGATCCAAATTTCAAACCTTAAAACACCCAAATCTGGTGGTAGCAGGGTCCAAGATTAGTATGGATGACTTGCGGCGATGAGACATTTCATTCAGTGGTAGTATCACTGCAAGTTTTGGCCAAAGCCTAACAGAGGGTGTCCCAATCCAAACACCCCATAATTCATGTATTAAAGTCAAAACAAATATACATGTGTGCGTGGGTGGGTGGGGGTCAATCAAAATAGGTGAAAGTTTAAGGAGGGTCTATGCATTCTAGCCCAATATTGCATATGAAATACACACTAGCTGGTTGTCAAACTGTGTAAAAACAGAAGCAATCCCATTATATATTTCATGGCATTTTAAACAAGTATTTGAAACCACATCAGCAGCTAATCAAAATCATGTTGTGGCATAAAAGCTCAGTTCGGTATACAGCTAAAAGACTATTGTGTTAAGCAAAATTTCACCAATATCCTTCAAAGATTTTACTAGAAGTAACCATTCCTCTTATTCATGATGGTCCATATGGATATTACATCTTGGTCAAATTGGACTGCTGAATAGGCAAAAGAGAATTTCATGTCATGCACTAAAATTTAGAAAAACCAATTCCTATTTGTTCATGAGCAAAATCACTCACAATTTCAAACATGATCTATGAGAATGCAGATATGAGGCGGACAAACATACCGAGTGTATTTGATATATGGTGCACCACAACAAGTTTTGTCTTGCTAGAAATCATTTCTTTCAACTGAAGTACATCCGGAACTTCATCCTCATTTAAATTAACAAACTTCAAAACAGCTCCGGTCTTCTGAGCAACAAATTGCCATGGAACAATCGCACTATGGTGTTCCGCGATGGTCAATAAAACCTAAACACACACACAATACTATGTAAGTGCCTAATTGGACGCCTCGTTAGAATTGAAGAGAGCATAACCGAACGCAGAAAATTGAACAACAGGAAACTGCTAGAAAGAAGCGCCCACCTCATCTCCTGATTTTAAATTTGCAAACCCCCAAGTATAAGCAACCAAATTAATAGCTTCAGTGGCATTTCTGGTAAATACAATCTCCCTAGATTCTTCTGCGTTTATAAATGCTGCAATTTTCTCCCTCGCCTGTTCATATTTTTCTGTTGCCTTTGCACTACAATTCCCCAAATTTGTTTTTTTTTTAATAAGTACACATTTTCAATTAAAATCACCATAAAACACCAAAATTTGGAGAGAGAGAAAATGACAAAATTTAATTTTTTTGGGTACCTTAAGTAATGAATTCCTCGATGAACATTGGAATTGTAAGATTCGTAATAATCTTGCAGGGCTTTTAACACTGAAATTGGTTTCTGTGAAGTAGCTGCGTTGTCCAAGTAAACAAGATTTGACCCGTTATTTATCTTCTGCAAACACACGGAATGATAAAATCAGAATTGCAAATCGTTTTTGATAAACAAGAACCATAAAATAACATGGGGTTGTTATGAGTTACCTGGTGGAGGATGGGGAAGTCGGGTCGGGTTAACTGACCGAGTGAAACGGAGTTGGAAGCCGGGCCCGCTTCTCTGAGAGTAGTACTCGATGCTGATACGGGAAGTGAGGAAGAGGAGGAGGAGAATTTGCGGAGAAGAGGTGGGCTTCGAATGGTGGAGGTGTTAGGGTTTAGGAATTTGAAAGAAGGGAATTTTAAGGCCATACCGTCCATTTATGATTGTCTATTAGTGGCGGCAGATATTACAGAAATGGCTAAAAACATACAGAGGAGGTGAGAGTTGCCGTTCGAACGGTTGTTTTTGCCTTGTGGCCCCTCCTCTAATGTGGGCAGTGGGCCGGTTTGGACTTTGGATCGCTACTCTTATCCGGTGTCTCGAGGAATGCTAAAACTTAGGAGGAAGAGCATTGAGTTTGCAGTGTACAAATTGTTTTCTTGTTGGGTTTATGTCTCTATAATATAACACTTAGGGTGCAGTTATAACAATTATTTTTCAAGTTTTTTTTATTTAAAAATATATTAAAATAATATTTATTTAAAAAAAATTATTTTTAATATCAAGATATTAAAATTATTTAAAATACTAAAATCAATTTTAAACAAAACAAATAATAAATAAATTTTGATTGCAATATTAAACACGCTTCATATAAAATAATTTTTATTTAGATAGTGTTTGGTTACAAAGACAGAAATTATTTATTATAGCTTTTAGTATTACAGGATAAAAAAAACATTAATAATTGAAATAAAAAAAAGACAGAGATAAGATAAAAAATATACACATAATTATATCTATTAATAATATATAAAATAAAATAATTTTTTATTATCGTGTTTAGTTGATAGCATACTGAACATGATAAAATATTAAAAACTCTATTTTATTTTTAATCTTATAAAATGTATAGCTTCATTATGGGGCCTAACTTTCTTTCTTTTTTTCAATACATTGATATACGAATTCAACAAAATATTTTTCGCCTTGTATTTTTTTCACTTCCTCGAATTTAAGATAAAAAAAACAAAAAACATATATGTATCGTCATAAAACACAAATCCCAAAAGACGACGTAGTTTTTAATACACTAGCTCCCGCCACTTGTTTTTCAACAGGTGCAATGCTGTGGAGATCCTCGCTCGCTCTGAAATTGTTTGACGTATAATAGTGTTTAATTTTTAAAATATTTTTTATTTAAAAATATAGTAAAATAATATTTTTTATTTTTTTAAATTTTTTTGATATTAATATATTAAAATGATCTGAAAATATTAAAAAATATTAATTTAAAATAAAAAAATAAAACAGGAAGAATATCCTTTAACCTCTTTATCGGTAATTACACTTAATTTATGAATGTGAGAAATGTCATGATTAGTGAGGCTTAAGAAATTGGTTAAACAAAATACAAAATAAAAAAACATATATGAAATGGTGACAGTCTGGATTAAACATATCAAGAAATTTGAATTAATAGTTTTTATATTGATATTTTTGGCAACGAAAATATCAGAAGCATTTGACACGTGAAATGGGATCAGACATGACAAACTACGGTTCCGTGAAGCAAGCAAGGCATCTAGTCTCATGGACCACTTAGTTATAACTGGTAGGTAGTTGATTATTATTCAGCACCGTGCTCGAGTAGGATCAATTTTTTTTAATGCATAGAAAAACATTGTTAAGCATTGAAATTGTGTTTCTTAGCGGAAATAAAAAGCTTGATTTGATGTTACCAAGTGAGTCTAAGATTAAATTACTTATCGGTAAAATCTAACAATAGTTTGAGGCCATGTTTGTTTATTGAAAAATGGTTTTTGAGAAATTATTTTTCAAATTTTTTTGTGTTTATTTGCTATTAGAAAAGTTGGTCAACGAAAAATACTTTTCAATCAAAGAAAAATTTGGCTTGGTTTTCAGGAAAGTGTTTTCCTGAAAAATTTAGACGAAAAACACTTTCCGGAAGTTGTGAAAAATTTAGAAATGTCATATTATTTACTAATTATATCAAATTTGATTTTCAAATTTTTTATTATTATATTTTTTTTTGAATATTTTTTTTTTAATTTCATCCCTTATAATTTAATTTTTATATTAACTTTGGTCCTCATTTTTATATTTTTTTTTATTTTCCCTTATCATTTTCTTATTGAAATTTTTTATCTATCAAATTTGGTCCTCATTCTTTTGATTGTTACTTATTTTATTTGAAATAATTTATGAAATGTTAATTATTATTATTTTAATTTTTTCATCTTTCATTTTTATTTTATTTTTTAGATTTGATTTCTATTATTTTGATTATTATTTATTTTATTTGAGATAATTTATGAAATTATATTTTTTTTCAATTTCATCCTCATTCAACTTTTTAATTTGTAAGATTTGTTCCTCGTTATTTTAATAAACTTGAGAAAATAAAACATTAATAAGTTATTTTCCAGTTCATTTTCCATGACATAACTAAACACTGGAAAATATTTTCCAATTTATTATCCATTACACTACCAAACATCGGAAAATAATTCACTTTAAAAAAAAAAATACTTTCCATCAAACAAACGGGGCCTGACTAAAAAAATATTTTAAAAATTATATAATTATTTATTTGAAAAAAATTGAAAAAATAAAATAAAAAAAATGATGTAGTCAACATATAAAGGGCAAGCGTTAGGGCTTAGGTGCCCAGTGCCTCTGATTCACACGCTAAATCTACCTATGTTTTTTTTTTTTTTATATTGGAGGGCAAATGATACGTAATTTATCTTTTAATTTTGTTTTTTTTAAATACAATCGACACGTTGTCTTCTGGCTAAAAATTTGACAATTGAAGGTTCGTTAAAAAGTTGAGGTGGGTGTATTTTATATTTAAAAATTATTTTTTTAATTTTTTTTTACTAAAAACACTTAAAAAAAATCAGATAAATAGACCTAGATAAACCAATTCATGACTTTCAACACCTAAAAATATTTCAAAAACCATGGCTTTCAATAACTAAAAATATTTCAAAAACCAAAAATCAACTTGAATTTAAAAACCTTCCGGGGTCTAGATCTACCCTCTCATAAAAGGTGAAGGCCAAAGAACGTTTTAGCGGAACTCCTTTCATCAAATGGACTTGTTGGCACCAATACTGATTTTTTATGTGGATAGAATCAGTGTTAATCAATTTTCTCTTTCTTTTCCATTGAGATCTAGCGATTTTTTTTTTCTCTTCTCTCAGCATAAAAACTTTAAAATTAAGTTGTGTATCAAAAATATTTTTTAAAAAACTAAAGGACCGATAATGTATCCAGTGGAAGATAAAGATAAAGATAAAGGACCAAAGTGAACTTCTTGCAATAATTTTCAAAGAGCTGCCTAATTTCTCTGTATTTTTCACGCCGGTTCTCTGTTTTTAAACCCTGGCCTTATATAACAAATTTATAAATAATTGATCACTAAGTCTGCCTCACAAGGATCAAATCAAAGAAAAAAAATAAATTTGATGATCAAAATGAAAAACAATTCACTGCTGGTAAACTATAAGAGGGTGAAAAGTGTTTTTAGCTACAGTGAAAACAACACACAACTTAGTTTCTTTTATAATAATTATAATATCGTATAATCTCTGGTAATCATGTATTTCACATTGAAAATTAAGAATTGAAATTAATAACAGAGAATTTTCCGATTTTTTTTAACCTCTACACAGGCCGGACCAAATCAAGTAAATAGCGATCCTCCATGATTGATTGAGTAATAACATCAAAGAATTTTCTTCTCAAGAGTTTATTCTCAGTGTACGAATTATCTTGATTGAAGAATAGGCATTGCTTTACAACACATTGTTAGCTGATTTTTTTACAAGCAAAACATAATCTTATCTCATCATTAATGTGTAGACTGCCATCAACTTGTATACACGTTGACTCATCTAGACGAGAAGATCAAAAGGCATATAAGCTCATAGAAGGGAAGCTTACACTGCAATCTGGAAGTAAGTATCAAACCTATTATACCTATCACTTCTGTCAAATTATAAACCAGGTCCTTACATAAGATTATAGGCAAGTTGATTTGATTTTGATTTCAACATGGTTAAGTATAACGTTGGCCGTAGCCGAAACAGCATAAGTGAACCTCGGAACCTACTCGAAGCCTCGAAGTCTGAAACTCAATCTATGTTTAACCCACCAAGCCCAAGGAACACAGCTTTCCATTTGGCTCAGCCTAGCTTGACTCGTTTAATCCTTTTGAAGCAACATTCATAAATAGAAGCACCATTTTCAGGCTAGAACAATTTTTTTAAAAAAAAGTTGCATGCGATTATAACTAACAGTGAACTAGAAGTTACAACAATTACAGAACATACAGCAGAATCACAAGATCATGAAAATCAGATGAATACATGACTAAACCACTAGCTTGCAACAGATTTTCAAAATACAGTATTCAACTCCTCAAATCCAAAAATGCGCAAACTATACTAGGCCTTGTTTACACGAATTGGTTGCCCTTCCAACAACTGCAGTGACCAACAAGTATCAGATCAATGAAACAGCCAAGTGATAAAAATATACAGCAAGGGTCTAATTGTGCTAAAAGGTCCTGATAATTGGCTAGTGATTTGAAAGGACGAAGCATGCAGGATACTGCCTTTGTAATAAATAAATACCTATAAACAAGAATGCATGATGGGAGTGTATGCCTTAGATGAGCAGAGTGTTAGTGCAGGTGCATGAAGTTTCTGTGATCTAGAAACTCAATCACTAGTTAAATATAGCAAGGCTGCAAGTAACTTACAGAATTGTTAAAAGATGAGATGGCAACTTCTACATCCTCCTCTGAAGAGAAAGTTACAAACCCAAACCCACTAGATTTTGAGGTCCCTGGAACTCGTGAAACCTTTGCACTAAGAACGTTTCCCTTCTTAGAAAAAAAGTTCTTGAGTGTATCTGTTGCTACTGTTTTAGCAAGATTTCCCACATAAACCTTATAAGGGCTGTCAACAAATTGGGATTCGTCTGATTGGAGAGAAGGCAGATCTAATGACTGCAAAGGCTTCTCCGTGATGTTTACTTTGATCTCACGGCCTCCAATTTCCTGCAATGGAAAACCAACATAAAGAATCATTCAGCTATTGCGAAGTCATATATAGAAACAAAATGTTTCCTTGCACTTTCAATTAGATCGAGAATCAGCAATGCTTACAGTGCCATTCAGTTTCTCAATTGCTGCATTTGCATCCTCAGCAGTTTTCATCGTAACAAATGCAAATCGACGGCTCCTACCCGAGTACTTATCATACATAACCTATAAAGGAAACAAGAAAATGAAGTTATCTCGAGAATAGGAATCCTGCACATCAAATTCTCTTAATGGGAGTGCCAGAATTATGCTTGAAGTCAAAAAAGAGAATTTCAAATGGTAGAAGTTATGTGCAGAGTTTTAACTGACCTATATAGACATTCATAACCTATAATGAAGTTATACTCACATGCAAGCGCAAGCGCATAGGTGCACACATAATTGCATATTCCCTCCCCGCTTTTCTTCCAACAGGTTAAATTTAGGTTGACCAGTTTAAACTTACCATTTAAGTTCAACTTATTACCATCGAGCTATTTTTTGACACATGGATACAACTGATAAAAATGTCCAGTGGCACACTAATAGGTAAAACTGACACATCTTCTCAGGGTGCTACCGCGTGATATTAATCGTTTTGACAATAATAATGGCAAGCTGAGGAATATAATGGATTGACCTGATAACGTAATAGCAGATTGCTTGGTAGAAGAAATAAGTGAGGGAATGATGTTTGCTTGGTGTAGAAAAACTGAAAGAATGATTAGAAGAGTTGACTTATTGGTAATTTAAAATTAAGGTCGGAGCCTATTCGAAGCCTATCCAAAATTGGTTATAGGAATACTCAACCTCAATAGTTCTCTCCCAAGATTTGGTGGATAATGGACTCATAACTTGTGAAAGGTATGCTGAGATGAGGCTCAATGACCTCTAAGAAAAAAAGCAACTGCTTGATCAGAAATTGTTTTCTGTGGAGTGCTTTAAAGAATGAGTCCCGTGCCCATTTTATGATTTTGTGCACAGATTACTGATTTAGGACGTTATTCTGATACTCTCCATTTATTTTGGATAATCTCAGGATACCTTTTTAAGTCTGAAAAGAAGCCATCTCCAAAAGAAATGATACTGTTGGCGCAAAATTATCACATTTCTTTGACTTCTCAGCATATAAAATCAAGTTCAGACATTCCCATAGAAAGAAATCACAGTTTGATTGAACCAACAGCCTCAGCAAACAACAAGGAAAAATCATCAACCCACAGGCTAGAGCAATAATATAAATTATAGTAAATTAGATCAATTCTAGAAAAAATCAACATTCTTTTTCGATGCTTAGCTGCAATCCTTTTAAAATTTTCCCAAAACCAAAACAAACAAACCGCATCAAGTTTCAATCCTAGAAAAAATCGGAAAAGAAGATTTAGGAATTGTTCTATTTATATCACTTCCCCATACTCAACCACTATGAATCAAGAAAATTGCCATCAGGAAAAAAAATCCAACACTCATTCCATGCTAATGCAGCTCCACACAACTCTCTGTCCATCTAATATCCATGCTTTAAGAGGAAACAAACCAATTAAGAAACCATTAGTCCATAATTTACCTCGGCTTTTTCAACAGCACCATGTTCTTCAACAATCTTTGTAAGCTCCTCATTAGTCAGAGTCCTGGGAATATTTCCAACGTACAGCCTCCTAGCAGCCTCTGACGAAGGGTCTACTGCAGCAGCCGGTGCTGTTTCTTCAGCTACTGCAAAGAGCCTTTGGGGGGCTTTGGTGTTTAGAATTTTATGTAAATGTGTGAATTTAGGGAAATGGTTAAAAGGGTTTGCTGGTTTGAGGATTTGGAAAGAGGGTTTTGACGGGTTTCTTGAAAGAGCAAGTTTTGTGGACGTGGGTAGTGGTGTTGTAAGAGATGAGATTGTTGCCATCTTTTCTCTATGGAATGGGAGGGACGAGAATGAGAGGGTTTTGTAGCAGAGAGTGGAAGGGTTGGATAGCATATCCGGAAAATTTCTCTCAAGTTACCATCCTGCCCTCCTGATGGATTGGATTTGGTGCTACATAATAATTTTTTAATTTTTTTAATTTTTTTGGTCACATCCTTCTATTAAATTTGAATAAATTCACCTATAATTTAAAGTGATACTTCAGTGATTAATTTTTGAAGATCAAAGTATGGGATACAGAGTCTGTTTTGTAATGCATTCAATTCATAATGTTTTTTAGATTTTTTTCACATGAAAAACATTAAATTAATAAATATTTTTTATTTATTTTTGATAATTTTGATATATTGATGTAAAAAATTCAAAAAATTATTTTTATATAATTTCAATTAAAAAACACTCTTGCAAAAAAATATTAATTTTATTGAATT
>Ga0307515_10006875_pt1 | contig 22630 bp, 18 predicted proteins | sample 17_EM_MG_FD_194513 | JGI IMG/M metagenome (GOLD analysis project Ga0307515, IMG submission 194513) | Populus trichocarpa ectomycorrhiza microbial communities from riparian zone in the Pacific Northwest, United States - 17_EM | ecosystem: Host-associated > Plants > Roots > Unclassified | place...
CGGCCAGCCTGTCAGCCGCAGACAGGGCCACCAGTGCCAATGTCGGACTTAGAGGCCCTCCGCAGTTTTAGTGGGTATGGCGCCAATGGGACACTCCGTCTCGGCGTTGACCCCCACACTCCCAGCCACTGAAGCCGAAGGTGGAACACTGCCTTCCTCTTGGGCGCCGGGAGACCATCTCGCCCTTGAGGAGCAGTGCGGCTGTATTGGTGCCTCCAACAGGCAATGGGGTCGGTAAACCGATTTCTGCGGTGTTCAATTCGGGGGAGAGTTCTAGAGAACCGGCTGTTCCAGATGATGGGGCGCCCTATCTGATGCATCTCATTAAGGGCCGGGAGACCATTTCCCTTCTTTGAGTTTAAAAGCACAGGTAGTGGCGGCAGCGCAGCTGCCTTCTGACAAAAAAAAAAAAAAAAAAAAAAAGTGGAAAGAAGCAGAGGTTGGACCTGACCACAACCGCCAAGTTGGTTCCGACTGGTAAGTCTCTCTCTGAGGACGCTAATAGTGGTCATGGACACATGGCCTGGGAGTGCAGAAGACCTATGGCTCTGCTCCCGGGCCACCGAGCTCGCTGCCGCTGCCCCAGCGGGGCTTTTTCTCATCCCCCCGCCTCGCGCGGGCTCTTTCCCCACCTTCTCGGCCGTGGGATGGGACAACTACCACACGGACATCCATCAGAGACACTAGCGCTCGCTACGGAGCCACGTACGTATTTTTTCGCGATTATTTGGGCTCACCACACCCCCTGGGCGTTTGCCCCACGCACACAGCACCCCTCCATGCCCCCCCCTTCTTTGTCCACCGGGGCAGTGACTCATTCACGCCCTTTGTCCGGTACCCCTTCACTCATCACATCAGCCACCCTTCACACTCACTTCACATCCCCTTCACATCTTCGTAATACCCCCCCCTGCGGTACACACATGTGAGTAAAACCCCCCCTTCCACCTCAGCGCGTACGGTGCGATCTGTCCTTCGGGGCTGCGCCCTGCGCTGGAGAGAGCTTACACCCTCCGGGGTATTCCCCACACGTCGGGCATGGTCGTACGGCTGGCTGGAGAAGCCCACCCGCTTAGAGTGCGGGGGCCCTGCGTCCCACTCCCTGACCTCTGTGGATTCATTAGCACCGCCGTCACAGCCAGCCGCCCCCAAACGCCTGGGCCTCGGTCTAGTCCCTACCAGTCACGCACACTAGCTCGCTAGTCAGGACGGACTGTTAGTCAGACATAAGACAGCCCAGGTATAGGCAGAGCTCGGGCGCCACCACCCGTATGGATGCCCGCACCCCTCTGACCTGGAGTAGGGGCGACAGTGACATAAGCCGTCCATCTGGACAGCACTCCTACACAGACAACAACGTCCTGGGTTACTCAAGGGTGTCTCTCGGACACCCACAGGCTATCATCTGTGCCTCGCTACGGCGGTCCACGAGGTCTGCCTTCTGCGGCCTGGGGGAGACACCTCCCCTTAACTGGTCAGTGGGTAACGCCACTTGAAACAACGTATGCTAGGCCTGCACTAGCTGAGTCTTAGGTTAACCCCTATCACACGTCCCGGAACCGTGCACTGCATCCGTTGGGGCCGATACCCTAGCATGGCGGGCACTGGTGTTAACCCCCGGGTGGAGGAAAAGCCACTGCTGCGTCGATCGGCTTAGCTTGTCTGCCGGTGTGCCAAGACGCGATGCCCCGGATTGGTAAATGTTCCGCCGGGGAACTACTCTTACTTGGGAGCCTTTCCCTTCTGTGCATAACTGCGAAAGCACAGACACAACGCCCTCCGGGGACACATTCGCGCCGAGAGAGTCCTTCTCTCCCTGGGTGCAGGCATACACCACAGGATAAACACATAAACGCTGGTGGCTAGCCCCACTTGAAACTAGGCAACCCTGTCTGGACTTGTGGAACGTCTCAACACGTTCTGCTCTCCAGGCCCACATGTTCACACCTACTGCGACTTGCGTGTAGAAGTCCTACCCACTAAGCCTTCGTCTCCTGCCCGGACTAGGTTGGGCCTGCACTGGATGGTCTTCGGACGCCCCAGTGTACATATCCAACACCCCAGCGAGCCTCACCACGCTGTTGACCCGTGGTTGGCAGACCTGGGGGAGTGCATTGCAGTTCCGATGTGAAACAGTAGGGCCCACGGGCTCTCTACCCCGGATACCATCCATGTGCAGGCATACACACTAAACGCCGGTGGACGCTTCCCCACCTGAAATAACAGCCACCTTATCCCAGGCGAGAGATCACAGACGTGCCTGACCTGACGCCCGGTACTGACCTGATCGGCCCTAGCCAGGCCTTTGTGGAGACGGCGAGCTTGGGTCCTGGATGCCCTTGCATGCTTAACTAATTTTTTCTACGGGCATTCACTTACCCACTATCTTTTCTTTCTACTTCAGATACAGCGCCATCGCAGTGCACCACGTCATCATGAAGACAATGTCCCTTCTTGGGGCAACCATCGTGGATGAAGCGAAGGCGATCGCTATCATCGACTACTGCCTATTTGGGCCAGCGCAAGCCCGCCCCCCCACGCACAAGAACTTTAGGATGGAGAAGCGGAGGAGGCCTGCCCATAAATCCACAACCCCGGTCACCACACACTCATCACCCTGCCCACTGGACAACGTCGTGCTCCGGAAGTACGCGACCCCACAGGCATACGCCCCGGTCACCCACACCACCGCACCGAAAAACAAGCGCCCCGTCCCCACACTATGGCAACCTCGCAAAGCTCTGTCCTTCCCCCGAGGACTGTGCTACCTGCTGGCGGTACAGGAACACAACTGGCCTAGCGCTACAGTCGAACTGGGTTACTACCCCACCGTCACTGACTTACTGTGCAGCCCCCTGGTCGAGAAGTTCAGCACGTACCTGGTTGAGCAACGCCCAGGGCTCTACCACATGAAAGGTTGATTCGTCCGAGGCGCGATCACGCTCTTCCAAGCCGAATCCCAATGGAAAGTGGGCGCGCACCTACCCCACAGGCCCCATCCAGGCCACAATGCCAGTTACCCACAACGTCCACTGACCCACACTGAGACGAGGCCGCAGTTTCCTCCCCCACAACAGCGTGCCCCATTGCCCCCCCAGTCCATGTTAGTGCCCGCGATCCCTCTGGGCGTTCCTGCCCCAAAGCCATGGAATAGAGGTAAAACCAGAAAGAGCCGAGGCCCATTTCACCCGTACGCCGCCCCTCCTGCTCAAAAACGTCCTAGCTCCCCAGCTGCACAATGGAAGAGAGCTCTCACGGACCCTCTGGACGATACAATGAACTCTCTGAAAGCCGAGCTGGACATATTCCCCTCTACCCTAGCCATCCCGGCTTGGAAGGATATGATGGCCTGGCTAAAGGACCGGAAAAAGCAACTGGGATTCGACCGAAAGGAATGTATCCCGGCTGCCACAGAATTTTTCTCCACCGTCCTAACGAAAGTGAAGTCCGAGTACAACGCGATCCAGGACGATGAGCGGATGCACGAGGAGACTCTGACAGCAGAATCTGAGAAACTGGTGGCCCTGTTGGAAAGGTACAAGCAGGTGGAGGCAGCATTGGAAAACCCTACCCCAGGCTTCAACGTAGACCAAGCGCAAGCGTTGTCTAGGGAACTCGAGCAACAGATCCAAGACCAGGAGGAGGTGGTAGATATGCTGGATGGCGAAGCAAACCCTGCAGATACTGAGATGGGTGATGACCCCTTTGCAGACAATGCCTCTTTCGTTGGTGTCGCAGCAGAAGCACCCCCTGCGAAAGCCCACCGCCCTTCCACTAAAGAATTGTGGCCCGAAGATAACTACCAGGACTATGCCACGAGAGTGGCCCCCTTGTTCCCCACACCAGAAGGGAAGGTACCCCTTGACAGCCTTTTTGTAAAGATGGACGAACCGGTAGACTCGAAGTTATACCTCCCACGCCCGCTGGAGCTGTACACGGTCGAAGAGCTCTCCAAGGTGGTGCCTAAGGGCATGTCCCAGTGGAACAATAGATACGAGGACCCGATGGAGCCCGCGAAGAGCTGGACATGGGCCGAGTTCTCAGAGATATATAATGCGCCGGGCTTTCACTTCATGATAGCCAGAGTGGCGCAGGTAGGCCCCCAATTTAAGGACCCCAAGCTATCGACACTGCGGTCTAAGCTCGCCACCCAATGGAAGTGTTCGGTGACTCTGCAGAAGATGGATCCTAGACAGGACTGGATGCTCTGCACAGTCCCTAGCAAATCAGATGGCGAGAAGGACGCGCTGAAATACGACCTTATCCGGCTGTCCGAGGGGAACGCGGTGTATGTCATCAGGAGGTTTGCGCCTGCAGGAAGGGCTAGAGATCTGGAATGGGTGGTCAAGGGCTCCCTAGCAGACGATAACTCCATCTATACGCAGATGCGCAAGAAGCTACTGGAGTTCAAGATGGACGAAACGAGGCTGGGTTGGCGCGTCATGGGCGTTAGAAAAGCCGGCGCAACCTCCAAATTCAGGGGTACCTTCATCCTGGAATCCGCGTCGGTATACTGGCCCTGGTCTATGACCTGGGGGCATAAACACGGCTCTGTCCTGGAGTCCTCCCCACTTCTCAACTTTGAACCTGTATGGAGTGCTAGGCGCCCTTACGTGTGCCAGTGCTGCTACTCGACGGACCACTTCACAGAGGAATGCTCCCTCCCATTCATGAAGGTTGGAGGCAACAGCTTGGTCAGCCACCCTGCCAGGACATTGGTCATTAGCAAGAAAGCAGCGGAGCGCATCATATCCCTAGAGAAGTCCTCGTGGGAGCTCCCCATCCCCAAAGTCCCTGACACACCTGTGCGAGTCCCGGCCTCACCCTCTAGACGTACAACGAAACCCCAAAGACCCTTACAGCCCACCCCCATGTCGGTAATAGACAAAGGGGATGCAGCACTCATGTCTGACGACGCTTCGTCCGCGAACGGGATCACAAGAATGTCCACCATCGCGCCCCCACCCCTCGCTGATCCACCTTACGGGGTGGTAGATAACTTGATCAAATTCCTCATGCTACAACTCCATGGGAACATCACGGAAGAAATGGGCCTGACAGAGGCGAAAATACAACTCCTTTGCAAATCCCATAAAGGATCCCTGCCCGCAGTACTGTCATCCCTCCGGCGCGAAGGCTGGCTCCCAGTCTCTGTCTCCGATCAAGTAATGTCGTTTGAATACGACAGATTCCTGATGGGTACCCCCTCCCCGCGACCTAGTGGCTCCAAGCCTACCCTTACACAAGGTGCTGCGCACCAAGTGGAACACGCAGGCCTAGCCACCGCTACCTATATCGCACCTGCCATGCTACAGGCATTCCCGGCGAAGTTACAAGCTCCTGCGAGCGGGCCACATTCCCCAGTCGAGAGCAAGTCTCACATCAGTGACACACCGCCGCCCGCGGAGCTCGCGCGGACGCAGGACACCCAGCCTATGCCCCCCAAGCCCGCATCCCAAGAGATCCCCGTTGCCCCTCCAAAGCTAACATATGCGGCAGTGGCAGCCATCGGTAGTGACAAACACACCACGGAGTACACTTGGCCAGACAGCCTGCTGGATGTCGATATGACAAGCGGTGACGAACCCACTCACACCACTCTCCTGCCGAATAAGGATATTACAGGCAACCCCGCAGTTCAACGCACCATGACATCCCTGGTGTTGGGAAGAACGGCTGAACAAGACAGAGACGATATCATGGCCGGCGTGCAGCTCCCCATCATATCTAACCCCATGATGCCCTCATTGATTCCCCTGGACGAAGAGGAGTCTTTACTCTTCTCGCTCGTTAAGCCACTGCAGGGCAACGCGCTCATCAAAGCGGCTGGCATCACAGCGGATGACTTGCCTGCCCCTACCCCGAAAGCCGACAAGGGGAAGGGGAGGAGCAATGCGTGGACCATCCCCGAGACCACCTCCCCGGAGTCCGGGAAGATCACGCCCCATACCCAAGAACCGCAGTTCGACACAAAGTCTACATCAGACACCTACGTAGACCTTCCCTTCTCACAGAACCTGAAGCGCATGGCCTCCACCTTCCCGGATATGTCGGAAGAACACCTTTCCATTACTCTGGAGAAACACGAGAATGACCTACCTACCGTGCTCGCATGGATGCAGACAATAGCAGATATGAAGCACCTGCGGCGCACGCTGGTCTTGGCATTCCCCACCGCTAGTATCATGGAGGTGGAAGAAGCCGTTAAGCAATTCCGGGGCGACTTCATGCTGTCATTCAACCTCCTAGATAGCAAACATGAGCCCACGGCGGAATGGATGGACTTCGCCTTTGCGCGAAGGCAAGGAGTTATGGACATAGGCATAGATGCGCCAGAGTTTATATACGACGACGCCGCGACCAAGTCCTTTGAAAATCAATGGTGGGGACGTGCATCATGATACGAAGGCACAGAGTTTCCCATTCACCCTGAGTGGACGCACTCTGGCCTAAGTTGACGCCAATCGCAATAGCACCGAGACCTATTTCCCCCAGGTTTCTGAAGTACGTGAACGACCTCGGGAACTACAACACGAACCGGCCACTCTTCATCAAGGCAGTAGGCACCCTGCGCACACAACAAGACTTCGAAGGACTGGTAGCTCTGCTGGGCAAGCCCCGGCCACACTTCAAAGACAATGACAATCACCACCCTGCCCTGGCGATATTGCACGTCCTTGTCGGGGACAGCTTGGCCTCGCCGGCAGCAGCAGTATGGCTAGCTCTGTGCGTCTTCAAGGACCCTGACATGTACGATGCATACATCCCCCTCTTCTATGGCTTCTCAGCTATCAGAAGGAAGATATGGAACGACCGGAACGTCCACCTGGCAGCCAGCGCGGAAGCAGCCAGCAGACAAGGAAGCGCCAAAGCCTCAATTGTGGACGCTGCGGCAGCAAGGGAGACCTACGCAAGCGCAGTCCCGGGGACCATCAAACACGCCCTGGAGAAACAAAGACGGAACCAGGAGACGGGAAGCAAGGCCTCCAAGGCTAAAGCAGACAAGACGTCGGTCGAGTCTAGAGGCTCGAAGAAGAGTAAGCGCATCAGAGGTTTATCCCCTAGCGCGGACATCCCGGAGGATGAGGAGGAGAAGAAGAGCGAGGAGCAAGAAGAAACCGTGAGCGTCGCCCTGGAGGCGGTTCTAGCAAATGATGACTGATGCTTCTTGGTTATGGACTGTAATGATCCCTGACTTTCCCGAATCTCTCTGCCCAGTTATGTACCTTGTGTCTCTTAACATGGCTGATCCTGACTACCCCTATGACATCCCGTGGGGGACTATATGTACTGAGACTGCGCAATAATTAACACCGGCATGACTAGACTGTTGCCTGACTGAAACACGTTCCACAAAAAACTTAGAAGGGAATTAGCCATGGCCCTCCGGCGTTCCCGTCCCACAGGGTTACTGGTCACTAACGGGGCAATCCCCCTCCACAGCTCCATGGATTACAAACTCGCAAGCTCAAGACGTCCCGCAAAGGCTGTTGGCTACCCGGCTCAGGGCCGAGGGGCTGACGGTGACGGTGGAGGGACAGCGGGTACCTCCCTGGCTGGTGTGGTGGCAGCCAGTGTCTCAAACAACCAACATAGCGAAACCCCCCACCCTGCAGCCTCATCGCGGAGAGCTGCAGGCTCCAACCGTGATCTGCCCCCCCTCCTAAACATGGGACAGACCTTGGCTCCTAAAAGGGCTGGAGGGAAGCTCCCGGATGGAGCCGAGGCAGGGCCCAGTGATCCCCCCATACAGCTGACTCGGAGATCTTTTAGAATAGCCACATGGAATATGTGTGGCCAAGGCACGAGGGAGAAGCCAAGCAGCACGGAAAAACTAAGATTCATCGAACAATTACTAACGGTGGAAAATATAGACGTCGTTGTCCTTACGGAGACACACACGACGTCCCTGCAAGGCAGCCGTCGAGTACAAGTTTTGGAACAGTCCGGTCTGGCTACAAGAGCCGGAGTGGCCATACTGACTAAGGCAGGGGCAGGCTGGGACGTGCTACACAAGGAAGTAATAATACCTGGCCATGCGATAATGGTGCACTTATCACACCGCATGAGCAGAGAATCCTTCTGGGTGCTAGGAGTCTACAGGGACATCTCCAAAGGGCAACTATCACTGCTAGATTTCTATGAAAGATTACACGGGCGTCTGGCCGCCTTCGTGCGAAGACAGGCAAAGACCCACTGGGGTGGCTGCTTTGCAGCCAGTGATTGGAATTTTGTGGAATTCGCTGGGGACAGGTTCCCCACAGCGCGGGCTGACACAGCCCCTGAGAGACTGCTAACCTGTTTTAATAAGATTAAAGACCTGTGCAGTCTACGCGACACAGCAGGGAGGGACCCCGCCCCCTCCTTCTGGTCCTATAGCAAGCGAACCTCACACGGACAGTCCTACTCTAGGCTGGACAGAATATACAAGCCTTCCCATGGCTGGTTGAATAACACAGTGGTCCCCATAGATACCGGAAAATCCGACCACAGGCTAATAATGGTGGAGGTGCACATGAAGACACCCAGGATTGAGAAGGCTGTCCCAGCGCCCAAGCTCCCTAGTCTGGACATTCTGGATAAATCACGAGACTTCTGGCCCGCAGTCCTACAATTTTGGGGCTCGCTGACAGGAAGCGCAGCTATTTCCCTGGAAACCTGGAAAGTTTTCAAGGACCAAACGCTCGCAGCCGGAATAAGGGAAGCGAAGGCCATGAAGGCCAAAAAGAAAAAGGACTGGGTACAGGCCCTGCGAAAGGTATGCATACCCCCGGAACAGATCATGGATGCCGTCACATGGGCTAACAGACAGGTCTGGAGCAAGCGCACCCCCCCCGCCAGGACACCAGCCAAATGGCCAGCGGCCATTCCCGCATACGAGGTAACACCAAAGCAGAGTCGACATTTTGTCCCCAGTAAAGACTCCCCATGGAAGACGCCGATTAGACAACACGACAACGGCCCAAGTGGGACTACTGCGGCCCGCCCCAGGTTTGCGAAGCCTGCCAACGACAAGCCTGTCACTGCCCTCGTGCAGGACAAGGTCGCCGCTTTCACTAAAGCCTCTAAAGATAAATGGGAAAAACTGACTAGAACACACTCCTCGGAATGGTTCAAGCAATCATCCAACAAGGAGTTGGACGAAAGAGGAAGCAGAGCGTCTGTCTCGGTCGAAGGGCTTCGACGACCTGACAAGGACGTCGCCCATACAGACCTGAAAGGTATGACGGCGGTAGCCAAGGATTACTTCCACATCCTGCACACCCCAGAGCCCCTGGACGGCGCCAGAGCAGCGGCCCAAGATGCACTGCTGGAGGAAGTCAGGCTCCAAGGCCGATCACGACCCAATCCTAACCCGGACGATATAGTGGAAGGACCCTTCACAAGGAAAGAAATGATGTCCCTCCTTTCAAAGATGCCGAATACGGCCCCGGGACCTGACGGTATCCCATACGCGTTCTGGAAGAGGCTGATTAAGATTCTCGCCGGCCTCCAAGATAGCGACGCGCCCCCCCGCACGTTTTGGAGCGTATTCTCAAGCCTGACGAAGGACATAGCAGAACGAGGCTCCTCCAGAGAGGGGTTCAAAGATGCTAACATCAGCCTTTTCTACAAGAAAGGCGACCCCACACTGGTCTCGAACTATAGACCTATATCTTCCATGAACACAGACTGCAAGATGTACACTAACCTGATTAACGCCAGATTGGCGCCTTGGGCCGTCTCCAAGCTCCACCCTGACCAAAAAGGCTTCGTGCCTGGACGACTCATGAACGAACACACCAGATTGGTGTCAGAAGTGGTGCACCTCTGCAACGCAACAGATACACCTGGCTTTATTGTCGGCCTGGACCAGGCAAAGGCATACGACAGAGTGGACCAGTTCTGGCTCTTAAGAGTCCTAGTGGCCTTCGGGCTACCGGCGAGCCTGGTGCTCCTTATCAGCGACCTCACTAACGGTTGCAGATCACGCGTAAGGATTAATGGGGGATATAGTCCCTACTTCACAATGAAGAGGGGAGTCCGGCAGGGCGACCCTCTGTCGTGCCTCCTGTTTAACTTTTCTATAGAACCCTTGGCCATCAAGCTACGGGACAAAATAGTGGGGCTCTCCGTCCAGGGATTAGCACCAGTAAAAGTGATGCTATACGCAGACGATGTCAACCTATTCTTATGTAGCCAAGACTCCACCCAGGAGGTATCGAACTGCCTGGCGGATATCTCATACACCATTGGTTCAAAATTTAACCTAGAAAAAACTGACGTAAAGCTGGTTGGGCCTCACGCCTTCCAACTACAGTGCTTCATCGACCAAGATATGGGAGGCTCCTCCATTCCCGGAGCACACATCCTGCCTCCAGCGGATCCGCTGCAGGTGCTCAGAGTCTGGGTGGGGAGTCGGGATAACGCTCTCCCGCGGTGGAGGCAAATTGACACTCACATCAAGAAGATAATATCCCAGTGGCGAGCGATCGGGGCCTCTGTGAGGAACAGGTCACTCCTTGCCAAAGCCCTCATGCTGTCTAGATGCCACTTCCTGCTGGACGGGAACGGTATCCCCCCACACATGCTATGGAAGATAAGTGGAAAGATCTCGAACTTTGTACGAGGGAAGTTCTCTGCGATGGCCTTCAAAACATTAGAAGCCCCTCTAGACGAGGGGGGCTTGAACTCCCCCTCTCTTACCACCCGGAAATACGCTACGGACCTGAAGTTCCTAAGCGACTTGATTACTGGAGATCAGCACATGCCATGGAAACAGTGGACATGGACGGACCTGAAGATGGCATCCTCCACAAGTAGAGCAGGCACGTATGGCGGGCTGAACCCCTTCTTACAGCTGGCATACACGAAGCCGTCTCTACTCCAGGACCGCATTTCGCAGGCATTCCTGACCGCCCGACGGTTCGGAATAGACCTGGCGTGCTCGACGCCATCGACACAAGCCAGAATGAAGGCCCCTATACTAAACCACCCCGCTCTGCCTAGACCAAGCTCCCAGCGGTTCCTGAAAGTACTGAAGCTCCGGCAGGTCAGGGTGAGTAAGGTGATTCACCTCTACGCCCCACCCCCTATGCATGGCACCAGTCTAGGGAAGACCCTCCACACCATGAGACAGGCTGTAGAGAGCTCGGCATGGTCCCCTCTGGAGAACTACGGGAGTGGTCCAAGAGACAAAAGCATCAACGTATGGCCCAACATGGATGGCCCGCTAGGCTGCGTGTGAACGTTCACAGCCCCGCGCTCCCTCATAGCCGGTAGGATAATCCGGGACGCCTATAAAGCGTCCAGAGTCAGGCGGCCTGCGGAAGACTACGCGCCAATATCCAGGACGTCCTCACGCCCACTGGACGACATAATATATGGTAGAGACATACACATCTGGACGGATGGGTCAGCTGATAAGAACGGGCACGATACCTGCACAGCGGGTTCAGCATGGGTTTCGGATCTACAACTCAGCGACAAAATCTCCCTGCGGGGCGCCATCCTGTCCAACAATGTCGCGGAGGTAGCGGCAGTGGTATTGAGTCTGCTAGCATGGCGGAATGCCCACATAGTGATACACACCGACTCTACTTACGTGCTGGGTCTACTAAGAGGGGGTCTCCTAGCCATGGAAAGGGACGGGTGGGGCGACGCCCCTAGGCACATGACCAGGGGGCCTCCCACACCCCTCCTCCAGTTCTTACTATACCTACTAAGAGATAGGACAGGAAAACTGAGCTTCGTGAAAGCTAAAGCCCACAGCGATGATATCATGAATAACTTGGCGGATGCGCTGGCTAATGAGGGCCGGTCGACAGGGAGGGTCTTCGACATCAGCGCCATCCGAGTCCCAGCCGGGTGGGTGGACACAGCCCCTGTGCTGTGCCACCAGCCCCTAGACTACTTAACAAAGCTGACTGTACAGGCGACGGTACAAGCCCCGACTGCCACCATCAAATTCGGTGCTTTCTCAGACAGGTGGACGGTGATGATTGGCGGAATGTTCAGCATCGTCCTGGACCCGGGCAGTTATGTGGGCAAAGTCTGGGACCTAGCCATTCCAGAAGGACTTAAGGAAGTGCTCTGGAAAGAAATGAACGGCACACAAGTCTTGGGCCATAGGTACTATGGCTCGGGATCAGCAAAATCGTACATGGCGAGAGTCTGTAACTGCGAAGAAGAAATGTCCCTACAACACATACTGCTGGGGTGCAGCGCTTACAGGCTCCAGAACCTCATGGATGTGCTAATGAATGCCCTGCACAAACTACCCCCTAGAGACGCATTCAAAACGCTTCACCCGGATGAATGGGGCCATTCCCCATGGTACCCACTGCTAGCGCTAAGGGCCATAGAAGAGAACGCGGCCCCGATCCAGAAGGGGAGAAAGGCCCTCCTAAAGAAACTGAAAGAGACAAGACAACACCGGGAGTGGCTCATAGGGAACTACTACTGGGCCCTCTGGAAATGGCGCATGAAAGAAATTCATGACAATAAGTTCAAATTTGTCCCTCTGCTTTGCGAAGCGGCTCTCCGGGACATTCTACTTACACCACTACCTAACCACTTACTGACAAAAACTAAGGAAGGCGGTGACGACAAGGCCCAACACACCGAGACGCAAGCAGCCGTAACTACGACGGCCACCCTGGTGAAGGAAGCTACCCAGCTACCTCTCCCTATATCCGATCTTGCGGATAACAGGATGACGGGGCGCCTCACAGCAAAAGGGAAATCGATCCTACACGCCATCACCGCGCAGTCAGCACTGGGGGACACGAGATCTCTCACAGGAAGGGAGAGGGCCCTGAAAGCCCTCACGGATGGGGCCTACGCCTAACAAGCATAGGCAGCTAAAAAGACACTTCATGTGCCTAATAAGCAAGTATACAGTGCACACTAATACTCGTCCCCATCACCCTTCTCTCGCCCTCTGGGAGTCGGTTCCACTCTGGCTGTAAGGCGGGAGATAGTGGTCCCTACCTGAGTTTGCTTGCAGACAGACGGTGGGGCCCCAGGGAGGGACGTTAAACAATTTCTGGGCGGTCCAGTACAGCTCGCTCTGTCAGACGCAGACAGAGGCCATCAACGCCTATGCCGGACAGGAGGCCCCCCGCAGGTTTAGTGGGTATTCCGCGAATGCTCCATTCGTTGGTGACCCCCACACTCCCGGCCTCTGAAGTCGACAAAAGCCTACCCCTTAGTTGCCGGGAGACCAGCTCAACCAAGGGCGGCAGTTCGGCTGTATTGGCGCCTCCAACAGGCAACGGGGTCTTAAACCAGATTCCTGCGGGTGACGGTAGGGAGAGTTCTAGAGAACAGGCGGTGCCAGACGATGGGGCGCTACTCCATAGGACAGTCATGAGCAGGGGCTGGGAGACCAATTCCCCTCTCTAACTCTCCATGGTGCTGGCAGCAGAGCCGCCTCCCTGACCCACAAAAAAAAAAAAAAAAAAGTGGAAAGAAGCAGGACATCCCCTGTTCTGTGTCACCAGCCCCTGAACTACCTGACAAAGCTGACAGTAAGAGCTAGGATACAGGCCCCAACTACTACCCTCAAGTTCACCACCTTCTTGGACAGATGGGCCATGATGATTGGGAATGTGTTCGGTGTCGTGTTGGACCCGGGTAGTCATATTGGTAGGATATGGAACCTTACTATCCCAGAAGGCCTAAAGGAGGTGCTCTGGAAAGAGATGAATGGAGCACAAGTCATAGGCCACAGGTATTATAGCACTAGGCAGGCTAAATCTGACATGGGTCGGTTCTGTGCATGCAATGACGAAATGTCCCTGCAGCACATCTTGCTGGGCTGCGACGCCTACAAACTACAGCCCCTGTTGGATATACTGACAGATACCCTGCACAACATATCCCCAGATAACAGCTTCAAAACACTCCACCCAGATGCATGGGGCCACTCTCCCTGGTACCCACTACTGGCACTGAAGGAGATAGAGGAGAGTGTGCTCCCCATACTTAAAGGGAGGAAGGCGCTCCTCAAGGCACTAAAGAAGACCAGACAGCGGCGAGAATGGGTCATAGGTAACTATTACTGGGCCCTCTGGAAATGGTGCATGAAGGAGATTCATGAGGACAGATTTAAGTTTGTACCTTGGCTTTGCAGAAGCCTTTTGAAGGACAAACTGCTGTCACCAGTCCCCGCTCATCTTGTGACACAGATGGCGGAGGACGAGAGCAGTGGCGGAACCTCCAGCGCTAAGACTGGACTTACTGATGGCGCGTTTGGCTAACAGGCCAGTGCGTAATTAGGATACCTCTAGCTACAAGTAAAGTCGTCCTCAAGACCCTTCTATTACCCTCTGGAAGCAGGTCCCACTCCTGCTGTACGGTGAAGATAGTGGCCTCTATCTGAGCCTGCTTGCGGGCAAAGGGTAGAGGCCCAGGGAGGGATGTAAAACAAATTCTGGGCGGTCCGGTACAGTGTGCCCTGTCAGTCGCAGGCAGGGGTCACCATCACCAAGGTCGGACAGGAGGCCCCCCGCAGGTTTAGTGGGTATTCCGCAGCTGCTCCAGTCGTTGGCGACCCCCACACTCCCGGCCTCTGAAGCCGGTGGTGGAACTCTGTACATCCTCTTGGGTGCCAGGAGACCATCTCACCCATGAGGGTACAGAGCGGCTGTATTGGCGCCTCCAACAGGCACCAGGGTCTTAAACCAGATTCCTGCGGGTGATGGTAGGGAGAGTTCTAGTGAACAGGCGGTGCCAGATGATGGGGCGCCACTCCATAGGATTGTCAGCTGCCGAGGGCTGGGAGACCACATCCCTCCTCTGACTTTTCTTGGTTTTGGCAGCAGAGCTGCCTCCCTGGCCCACAAAAAAAAAAAAAAAAAAAAAAAAGTGGAAAGAAGCAGGGGACCCGACCACTACTTCCAAGTAGTTCCAACTGGGCAACGTCCTCAACAGGGCGGCTGAAGGTGGTCTGGGTAAGTGACTGGGGGTTGCAGATGACCCTGGGCTCTGGCCCCCTGTCGTGGTTGTCGTTGCAGGAGGTGACGAGCAGGTTGCTGGCTCAGGCTGCAGGCCTGGGCCTGGCTGATTACAGTTACCTTCTCGTATAGGTACTCAGTTATGTTTCTGTTTTTGACGGAATTTTCTTGTACATAGTTGTTGCCCCACAGTCGCCACATCATCGCAACAGTACCAGTGAGCAAAGGTAGGAAACCGGTGTGGGGGTCGTGCCCCCCCATATCCGAGACTCTCCTTGATCCGTAGAATAGTGGTACCCAGGCTGGGCGGCCTTGAAAGAGCGTCGCCCCACCCCCTGGGGAATCAGAACACAGTTGGCGTTGCTGCTCTGGCAACTCCTCTGGGTGCCTGTGGGCACGACCCCCTAGCCGATACGTCCACTCTGGGGTCACCAGGGGTCACCAGAGTGCTCGCTGAATTTTCCAGGAATTTCTTGGTTGCCCATGAGGCTTCCTTGAGTTCCATGCTGATACCATGCGGCCTCCATGGAGGTCCACGGATACCCAGCTGAAGAGGGGGCATGACATACTGTGCCCTTGACAGCGTATTGCCCAGGTGGAGGTCTTGAGTGCCTTTGGGCGTCCTTGGACCTCCGCCCTTGTAAACCTTTATGCCATAGTTGGGCGTCCTTGGATGCCCAACTGATTCGCCTCTCCTTGGCCTTGGCCTAGCAATGCATTGAGCACGGTCCTAGGTGTACGGATCTGTCGCCGGACTGCTGGATATGAGGGTGTGATCGTCTTGGTCAGCACTGGGGGCACCAGCGCTGAGCTTAGCCGTAATAGGGGTGGGATCCCCGCCGCTTTAGGCATCCGGAGTCCATTAGGTTGTGTAGCATGCCGCAGCTCAATGCGTAGGCGATTGCAGTCATACACACATAAATGCACCTAATAGGTTCACATGGTGTACCAATTGGTAGGACCCCTTCGGGGATATCCGGTATAAGTGGGAGCCAAGGGGGGTGACCCCTGGCCACTCCAGTGGTTGTCATTCGGCTTGTCATGTCTGGGGTCCACTCCCTGGAAACGGGCTTGTTGGTGATGATTGTGTGAGGCCATCGCCTTCGGGCACTGTGGGCCTCGTGGTTATCTGGCGTTATAAAACCTGTATTAAAAGAATACCCCCTGGCTGTGCAGTACCACTGAGTAGGGCAATTGTACCCGAAGGGTGGAAGCCTTTGGCGCGATAAGTCACTGTCCTGGCGAGGATGGCATTACGGCGTATGGACCCCTTGTGCCCTGAGATGTTTCGCCTGGTGATATTAGATCTGGTGTCCGGTTACTTTTCTGTCCCACAGGGGCATGACTCCCCCATCCTTTGAGAGTGCGGGCTTTGGCCATCGCATGGATGGTGAGGGGAGTTTTACCATAAATCGTCCCCATTACCCTTCTCCCGCCCTTTGGGAGTGGGTTCTACTCCTGCTGTACGGCGGAGATAGTGGTGTCGGGTTATACGATCCCTAGTGGTCTGCGCCCACACCCAGGGAGGGATGTTAACCAATTTAGGGGCGGTCCGGTATGGCATGCCCTGTCAGCCGCAGGCAGGGGCCACCATTGCCAATGTCGGACTTAGAGGCCCTCCGCAGTTTTAGTGGGTATGGCACAAAACAGCACTCTGCTGTGTGTTGACCCCCACACTCCCAGCCACTGAAGCCAATGGTGGAACATTGCCTTCCTCTTGGGCGCCGGGAGACCATCTCACCCTTGGGGAGCAGTGCGGCTGTATTGGTGCCTCCAACAGGCAATGGGGTCGGTAAACTGATTTCTGCAGTGTTCATTCGGAGGAGAGTTCTAGAGAACCAGCTGTTCCAGATGATGGGGCACCCTGTCCAGGTGCATCTCATTAAGGGCTGGGAGACCATTTCCCTTTTTTGAGTTTAAAAGCACTGGTAGTGGTGGCAGCACAGCTGCCTTCTGACAAAAAAAAAAAAAAAAAAAAAAAAAAAGTGGAAAGAAGCAGGCGCGAATGAGCCTTTAAGGGTGTAGGGCAGGAGTTCAGGGAGGGATGTTAAGCAATTTAAGGGCAGTCCAGTATGGCGCTCCTGCCTGCCCGTGGGTAGGAGCCACCTTGCCAATGTTGGACAGGAGGCCCCCTGCAGGTTTAGTGGGTATTCCGCAGTCCTCTGACTGTTGGTGACCCCCACACTCCTGGCCTCTGAAGCCTTGGAGCCTCAGCTTTTCATCTTTGGGCACCAGGAGATCCATCTCGCCCTTTGATGGTATTGCATGAGTGGGGCTGTATTGGTGCCTCCAACAGGCAACGGGGTCTTAAACCAGATTCCTGCAGGTGACGGTAGGGAGAGCTCTAGCAAGCAGGTCATGCCAGCTGATGGGGCACTATCCTCTGAGAACTCCCTTCTGTGGAGGCCGGGAGATCCATCTCCTCCGTGAGGGCTGTTTGGGTGTTTAGTGGCAGAGCGACCTCCCTGACTCACAAAAAAAAAAAAAAAAAAAAAAAAAAAAAAAAAAAATTGGAAAGAGGGAGGGTTGGACCTGACCACTACTTCCACGTAGTTCCAACTGGGCAACCACTCTCAAGATCCTGGGGCTTGCCACCTCGGTGAGTGGGCTAAAGGTGGTCGCAGGAAGCTGGAGGTACCAGGACTCCCCAGGCCCACTGTGCTGTGGTGGTGCAGTGGATACTGCAGCTAAGGCATGCGCAGGGGGACGCCGTGTGCTGTAAGTCCTTCCTAGTCTACTGCTAGGACACTTGAGGGGGACTCCTGAGCTGACGCAGGGACCCTGCCCATCATCGGTTCTGGTAAGGTGATGTGGTTTTAGTGATAAGTGATGATAAGACTTGTAAGTGTGTTTGAAAACGAACCAAACACGTAAGTAGTTAGTGTGCAGGTGAGTGAGCTCCCCACCTCCCTGTCATAAGAGGTGGATGGTGAGTCAGGCAATGGCTCAGCCAACCCAGCGCAGGACATTAGTTGTAGCTACTCCACCTGAGTGCATAGCCTGAGATGGGTGCGTTGGGTTTCCTGCCCCAGTGCGCATGTCCAACCCCCTGGCACCCTGTGACCCCCAGGGAGTCTGTGGAGCAGTCAGGTGTTCCTCCGTGGCGTTGGGCCTGTGACCCTGGCCAGCAGACAGGATGGTCTGTTGTGGCGAGATGGTAACTGAGGTAGAATGGGGATCCAGGCCTAGAACTGGCTAGAGTGTGCGATTTGACCAATTGCTTAGGCTTGCCGATAGGCAATTCGAACCACTCTGCCTTGGAATGGGAAGCGCCAGGGTTGGAATCCTGGTGTGGGCCATGGCAGTGGCAGCCTAGTAAGTTGCCACCAGCCAGAGAGGACAAAATAATCTGCCATCGGTGAGCTTGGGGGAAGATCCTGATTGCTCACTTAAGTTGTATCTGGGGTAGTGTGTAGCTGGCTGTGGGTTTGTCTCCACCCCAGTTTTTGAATCGGCTGTGACCATGTAGGGTTTGCGACAGTATGAGTTTGCGCTTCATGTAAAGTCCGGATCGATGATGTTGTCTCCGTGTAGGCTCATAGCATTCTGTAGACTCGCTTAATTGTAGAAATACAAACCTTTGTACCCTGGCTTACCGATAAAAAGTGACCTCTACAGCTGCACATTCAAACAGTATAAGTCGTCCTCACAACCCTTCTCAAGCCCTCTGGTAGTAGGTCCCACTCCTGCTGTATGGCTGGGATAGTAGCTCTCGGCTGAGCCTGTAGAGGGTGTAGGGCGGGAGCTCAGGGAGGGACATTAAACAACTTAAGGGCGGTCCAGTACGGCACTCCTACCCACCCGTGGGTGGGAGCTACCTTGCCAATGTCAGACAGGAGGCCCCCTGCAGGTTTAGTGGGTATTCCACAGTCCTCTGACTGTTGGCGACCCCCACACTCCCAGCCTCTGAAGCCTTGGAGTCTCAGCCTTCCCCTCTGGGCGCTGGGACATCAGCAGGACAGTGGGGAGCAGTAGCAGCAGTAGCAATGGTAGCAGCTAGGTAGCCACTGAGCTGCTATGTAGCTGTATGTTTACTTTCATACAGTAGGTTATAACCCTCTGGTGGTACTAGGGAGCATCTTCCCAGACAGGGGTGGTTCTAGGTAGCTGCTACCTAGAGGGGGGGGGGTAGATACCTGCTACCCAGCTACATAGTGCTACCTAGCAGATTCTTGTCCTGCTGATGGAGACCATCTCATCCTTTGGTGGATTTGCATGAGCAGGGCTGTATAGGTGTCTCCAACAGACAACAGGGTCTTAAACCAGATTCCTGCAGGTGATGGTAGGGAGAGCTCTAGAGAGCAAGTTGTGCCAGATGATGGGGCACTATTCCTTCACAAACTCCCTTCCACAGGGGCCAGGAGATCCATCTCCTCCATAAGGGTTGTTCAGAAGTTTAGTGGCAGAGTGACTTCCCTGACCCACAAAAAATAAAATAAAATAAAATAATGGAAAGAAGCGGAGGCAGGGGTGGTGTGGAAGAGGGAATTACACACGGGTGATGAATGTGGAGGCTATGCGAGTGTGGTGGTATGGGAGGGGGAGTGAGGCATCATTAGTGGAGCGCGCAGGGCAGAGGCAGGTCTACACTATCAGAGCGAGTCTAGTAGCATGCGGAGAATGATAGGAACATAAGGGAATACAGGATACAATCGGGAATCACCAGAAAGAGTCTGTAGTACAAGACACGAGTCATGGGAAGCAGGGAAGGAGACAAGGGGATTGGAAGGGGAGCAGGAGTGGGATTGGAGGAGGGATATTGGAGGAGGGATATTGGAGGAGGGATATTGGAGGAGGGATATTGGAGGAGGGATATTGGAGGAGGGATATCAGAGGGAGCAGAGGGAGTGGAGATTGTCAGAATAGAGAGGAAAAGGAAAGAAAAAGGTGATATTATCACAGTGACAGGTCCTCATGCTTGTTACTACAAGTGTGTTTTGGTTCACTCTTCCATTGTTTGTTATCATGGACTGACAAACACACCCCAGTCAACTCATCCCTTCATAGTGCTCTCCAAACACAAAGTGTTACCCTCAGCCTGGTCACCATCCAACATGCAACCCCAAATCTCCCATTCACATTCATCAAACCCAGCTGCTCCTTCATAAGACATGGCTCCCTCCTCCAAATTGGCAATCAATGCAAGTGTGTACAGGAGTTCTTCCCCCTCTCCAACTGCCTTGTTTGCCTCTCCTGTGGTGGAATATTGCCAGCAGACATGAGGAATTCCTTCTCTGTTCAAGTGGCAGCAACTCCCAGCCAGAACACAGGTGACACAGTGATGATCAGTGGGGGTAATGATGGAAGTGATGAGGATGGAGTTACCAACCATCCCAGCTTAATGTCACAACCCAGAGTAATGCTTTGACTTGGCTTAGACAGCTTAGTGGTGATAGTGGACTGCTTCTTGCTCTTGAGCAGAGCTTGGGTCCTGCCACCAAGGGCATCAGTTCATGGACCATGTGGCCCAGTAAAAGTTACCCTATGTGATGATAATCCACATATTCAAGGTCAGAAGTGACCATTAGCAAGGAAGCCATACCAATGTCAGGTATTTTCTTGTCTTTTTTTTTGCTTTCTTTTTTTTCTTTTGGATTTGTGGCTGAAGGATCCACAATGAGCTGAGCAAGTGACTTGCAGGGTGACTTCTATAGGTTGTGTGTGATCCTCTGATAAAGAAACATCAATCTCTTGAATTTGTAGTGAGAAACAAGGGAGTGCATCAATGGAGGCCTTGGTTGCAAAGCTGAATGGGCTTTTGTGGTTCAGCAGCTGGGCACAGAGTGAGTCATCTGTCCCTGGGAGAAGAGTGGTCTAACCAATTCAGGCCTATGGGGGTCAGCCTTGCTTAAGGCATCCGATGTTGTGATGTTGTGCTGTGTAAGCACCTGGAAATGGTTCACTTCCTCTTGTTGACCAAGGTCTACTCATAAGTACTTGAAGAAGTGTTTCACAGTGTCAAGAGTATGTCAGGAGCTGGTTCAGAGCCAAACTGACCAACTATGGTGGGAAGTGTAATGAGTGGGTGGTAGTGGAAAGTGGAAAGTGGAGACTTACAGTGAGCAAAAAAACTGATTTTCAAAAGGGCAAATTTTGCTCATGAGTCAAATTGTGGCCCAGAAGACAAAGGTAAACCTGTGGGAGTTTGTGGTAACAAAGCTAAATATCATGTCCTTTGTTGTGCCAAACAGCAAATATTTGGCCCTCTCTGTTGATTTGATATTGGATTTAGAATACACCCCACTCAACCAATCAGTTTTTTTGCTCACATTGAAATCAGGCCTACTCATGTCATATCACATGACTAAACCCTATATATTATCTAACCTGCCCTCAAGACTATATTTTTTTTTTTTTTTTTTTTTTTGAAATCCAATTTTACGTGCTAAGACTGAGTCTATGTTACACGATTCGTCGGATGCGTTGTAAACTATGTAAAGGTCTCATCTCATCCCCAACTTTCCATTCCTCTTAAACATCCTTACGGTAAGTGACAGAGTCGACTTCAACCGTCTTCAATTGAGTTGGCAGGGGTATTCTCGGCCCACCACAAACCGAGGCCAGGGACTTCCCTTTCCGCGGCTACCCGTTCTGCGTCTACTGGGGTTGTGTTTGGGTGTTTGTTTGAGGTGGCGTGGTCGTGTGAGGCAGGTGACGTCAACCGGGGGGTTGTTTTTCTCTTGGCCCCGAAGGGTGGTTGTTTTCCACATACGGCGAGCCACCGTGTAATGAGTATCGACTATTTGGAGTCACCCAACGTGATGGGGGGGTAGAGGCCAGCTGCCGCCCGTTCAGACGAAGGCGAGAGTGCCACGTCAGTGTCGCGCTGGGGGGGGTAACCTCACGGCAAGGCTCCATACGACCATCATAGCCCCTGTGCTTCTCCACCCCGCTTACTGGATGCTCATCCTCCGAACTTAGGTAGCGGGATGGGGAGGCTAGGTCGTGGTTGCACTCGGACGTGGTAGAGTCCAAGTTCCCCAAGAGTATATATATCACCTCTGGGCATTATCTACCCCCAGCAAACATGTCCTCCAAGCAACACCCAGCAACATATTGTGACTTTACTCCAAAATGGCAAATCCTGTCACCAGGTGGCTGCCCAGATGCACGTCAGCTACTCTACAGTTCAAATACTTTACTCCTCTGTCAAAGACAGCTTGCACAAGCACCCTGGTGGGCATCCAAGGCAGCTCATAGCCTATGATCAGCACCCCAGAAAGTCACCTTTGGAGCAGCTGATACTGGCTCACAACTCAAGAGACTTTCAGGCCTCAATTACATCCTCCAAACAGTTATGAATGCCCAAGAAAGGCAGGTCTCAATACCTTCATAGAGCAGAAAAGGCCATTTCTTTCAAGAACTCATTGTTGGAGGAGCTTTGGAACACTACCACTGGACTCCAGAGGGCTGGGGCAGGGTAAATTGGTCACATGAGACTAGTATTAATAGGATGGGGTCAAATGCAAGGGCCTGGGTATGGAAAAAACCTGGGTCTGCCCTGAAGCACAATCACATGCTGCACACCTGCCCAAGGAGTGGACCATACAGTGACTCAAAAAATTGGTTCACATTTGGCAAAATTTTCCTTGCAAGGCCAATTGTGGCTCAGATAACAAAGCTAAACTTGTGGGAATTTTCTGTAACAAAGCAAAGTATCATGGCCCTGTTTGTACCAAATGTCAAAACAT
>Ga0307515_10006876_pt1 | contig 22629 bp, 18 predicted proteins | sample 17_EM_MG_FD_194513 | JGI IMG/M metagenome (GOLD analysis project Ga0307515, IMG submission 194513) | Populus trichocarpa ectomycorrhiza microbial communities from riparian zone in the Pacific Northwest, United States - 17_EM | ecosystem: Host-associated > Plants > Roots > Unclassified | place...
ATGTGATCCGCGGCGGCGACCGCGGCTGCGGCTGATCGCCGCCCGCGACTTCCCATCAGGTACTGGCGCCGGCTCGCCCGGCGCGTGAACGAACTGCAATCGCCCGCGTGTTGCGGGGGATTGCATCAACAATTGACAGAGGAGCTCACGATGAAGATCAAGACCAAGGTTCGCGGCGGCACACTGGCGGTTCGGGATCCCGGCACTGGTACTGGCGGCGGCCGCGGCTGCGGCTGAGTGACCGACCAGGAGCCCGGACCGTGACGATCAAGACCAGGGTCCGGGCAGCCGGCAACATCTGCGGCTGCGCCTAGCGCACGCCTGCCGGAAGGTGCCGCTGGAGCTCGCTCCAGCCGGTGCCGATGCGGACGAGGGGGCCATCCGGCCCCCTCACTTCATTCATGCGCTAGACTGGGCCCCGGGCGGATGCCGAGCGAGTTTCGTCAGACATCGATAGCACTTCGCAGTGATCGGGAGCGCAGCCGTCGCTCGATGTTCGTGCTCGCCGTGATGGGCGGGCTGCTGATCCTGGTCGGCGTCTGGCTGGTCGTGGCGCGCGTGCCGCTGTACGCGGTCAGCGAGACCGCCCGGCTGCAGGCGCGCGACGAGGTCCACCCGGTCGACACGCTGGTGTCCGGCCGGGTCGCCACCGTGAACCTCCCGGTCGGCGGCAGCGTTCACAAGGGCGACGTGCTCCTGACCCTGGATGCCACGGACGTCGGGCTGCGGCTCGACGAGGCGCGCGCGACCGATCGCGGCCTGACCAGCCAGATCGCCGCGCTCGAGGCCGAGATCACGGCGCGCGAGGACGCGCTGGCCAACACCGAGTCGCTGGGCCGCGCCAGCCTGTCCGAGGCCCAGGCGGCGCGCAACCAGACCGAGACCGAGGCCGCCCTGGCGGGCCGCGAGCGGGCGCGCACCGACCTGATGCGGCAGGCCGGCGTGGTCGCCGAGGCCGAGGCCGATCGCGCGAATGCGGCGATGTCGACCGCCAGGTCCGCCGTGAGCGCCCGCGAGCAGCGGCTGAACGTGCTGAGCAGCGAGACCCGGCGCGACATGGCCGACCGGCGCGCCACCAACGACAGCCTCCGCCGCTCGCTCGCCGGGCTGGTGGCGCAGCGCGACAGCGCGCAGGTCCAGGTCAAGCGGCTCGAGGTCGAGCACGAGCGCCACACGCTGCGCGCGCCGATCGACGGCGTGCTCGGCCAGGTCCGCGCGCCGCAGGTCGGATCGGTCGTCGCCGCCGGGCAGACCGTCGCGGTGGTCACCCCCGGCACCGATCTCCAGCTGGTCGCGGACTTCCTGCCGGCCAACGCGGTCGGCCGGGTCCGCCCCGGACAGCGCGCCCACATGCGGGTCGCCGGGTTTCCCTGGACGCAGTACGGCATGCTCGAGGCCGCGGTGACCGCGGTGTCGAGCGAGGTCGCCGATGGCCGGATCCGGATCGTGCTGCAGCTCGACGAGCACGCCGCGCCGGCGATCCCCCGCCACCACGGCCTGATCGGCGAGGTCGAGATCGAGCTCGACGAGGTCTCGCCGGCCGTGCTGATCGCGCGCGCCGCCGGTCAGCTGTTCGAGCGAAGCGAGCCCAGGTGATCCCGTTCGCCCGGCCCCACCGGCAGGCACGGATCTTCGTGCCGGAGGTCGTCCAGACCTCGATGATGGACTGCGGCCCGGCCGCGCTCCAGGCGCTGGTATCCGGCTTCGGGATGTCGGTCAACTACGGCCGCCTGCGCGAGGCCTGCCAGACCAGCGTCGACGGTACGTCGATAACGACGATGGACGAGATCGCCAACTTCATCGGCCTCGACACCGAGGAGATGATGCTGCCGGTCGACCACCTGCTGCTGCCCGAGGCCCGCGCGCTGCCCGCGATCGTGGTGATCAAGACGCCGAACGGCAACAACCACTTCGTGGTCGTGTGGTCGGTGTCCGGCCGCTGGATCCAGGTGATGGATCCCGCCGAGGGCCGGCACTGGATGCCGCGCTCGGTGTTGTTCGATCGGCTCTACATCCACCAGACCAACGTGCCGGCGGCGCTGTGGCGCGAGTGGGCGGGCGAGGGCGAGTTCCTGTCGGCGCTGGACGTGCGGCTCGCCGCGCTCGAGATCGGGGCGCGGGATCGCGAGCAGCTGCGCGCCGCGGCGCTGGCCGATCCGAGCTGGCAGGCGCTCGCCGCGCTCGACGCCGCGACGCGCATGACGACGGCGATGGTGAACAGCGGCGCGGTTGCGGGGGGCGGCCTGTGCCTCACGCTGATCCAGCGCCAGGTCGAGCGCCGCGCCGACGGCGCGTATCCACTGCTCGCGGGCGAGTACCGCAGCGTGTGGCGGCCTGCGGGGCCGCTGATGCAGCCGGTGCAAGGGGCGCCGCCGATCCCCGTGGAGGAGCGCGACGGCGAGGAGCTCCTGCGGGTGCGCGGCGTCGTGCTGGTGCGCGCCCGCGGCCGCCGTGAGGTCGGCGACGTGCGCCCGGCGGTGCCGGAGATCTCGTCACCGCCCGAGCCCGCGGCGCCGCCCGCCGCGCCGGCCAGCGCGGTGATGCCCGCGGAGCTCGCCGCGGCATTGACCGAGGAGTCGGCGCGGCCGTGGCGCACGCTGATCGGCATGCTGGCGGCCGATGGCCTGGCGACGCCGGTGGTGCTCGCGGTGGTGCTGCTCGTGTCGGCGGCGCTGATCACCACGAACGCGGTCCTGTTGCGCGGGATCCTCGAGATCGGCCAGCAGCTCGGCCTGCCATCGCAGCGCGCCGCGGCGATGGCGGCGCTGGTCGGGTTCCTGGCGCTCGGCATGCTGGTCGAGCTGCCGCTGATCGCCGGCGCGCTGCGGCTGGGTCGCACGCTCGATCTGCGGCTGCGCATGGCGTTCCTGGCCAAGATCCCGCGGCTCGACGACCGCTACTTCCGCAGCCGGCTCCTGTCCGACATGGCCGAGCGCGGCCACAGCCTGCATCTGGTCCGCGCCGTGCCGGTGCTCGCCGTCCGGATGCTCTCGGCGTCGGCGCAGCTCCTGCTCACCGTGATCGGGATCGCGTGGCTGCAGCCGGCGAGCGCGCCGCTCGCGCTGCTCGCCGCGGCGGTGTGCATCGCGATGCCGCTCGCGTTCCAGCCGATCATGGCCGAGCGCGATCTCCGGGTGCGCAGCCACGGCGGCGCGCTCGGCCGGTTCTACCTCGACGCGCTGCTCGGGCTGCTCCCGATCCGCGTGCACGGCGCGCAGACCGCGATGCAGCGCCAGCAGGAGGCGCTGCTGGTCGAGTGGGCGCGCGCCGGCCTGCGGTTCTACTCGGCGTCGACCCTGGTCGACGGCGCGCTCGCGCTGTGCGGCCTGGGCATGGCGGTGCTCATGGTGTGGAGCGTGTCGAGCCACCCGACCAGCGGTCTGCTGCTCCTGGTCTACTGGGCGCTGAGCCTGCCCGCGCTGGGCCAGGACATCGCGATCGTCGCGCGCCAGTATCCGACCGTGCGCAACATCGTGCTGCGCCTGCTCGAGCCGCTCGGAACTCCCGAGCCGATCGAGCCGGCCGCCGACCTGGTGCCCGTGGCCGCCGGCGCGCGGGACGAGCACGGCGTGGTGGTCCGCATGGCCGGGGTCGTGGTCGAGGCCGGCGGTCACACCGTGCTCGAGGACATCGACCTCACCGTGGCGCCCGGCGAGCACGTCGCGGTCGTCGGGTCGTCGGGCGCGGGCAAGTCGAGCCTGGTCGGGCTGCTCCTGGGCTGGTACCGGCCGGCGCGCGGCAGCGTGCTGGTCGACGGCAAGCCGCTGGTCGGCGACTACCTGAACGCGCTGCGCCGCGAGACCGCGTGGGTCGATCCCCAGGTCGCGCTGTGGAACCGGTCGTTCCTCGACAACCTGCGCTACGGCGCCGAGCACGACGGCGAGCTGCCGCTGTCGGAGATCCTGTCGAGCGCGCGGCTGCGCGAGGTCCTCGAACACCTGCCCGACGGCCTGGCCACCGAGCTCGGCGAGGGTGGCGCGCTGGTGTCGGGCGGCGAGGGTCAGCGCACCCGCGTCGGCCGCGCGCTGGGGCGCAAGGGCGCGCGCCTGGTCATCCTCGACGAGCCATTCCGCGGGCTCGACCTGTCGACCCGGCGCGAGCTCATGGCGACGGTGCGGCGGTGGTGGAACGGCGCGACCCTGCTCTGGGTCACGCACGACATCGCCGAGACCGCGGGGTTTGGCCGGGTGCTGGTGATCGACGGCGGCCGCATCGTCGAGGACGGCGCTCCCGCCGAGCTCGCGCAGCGCCCGGGCTCGCGCTACGCCCAGCTGGTCCGCGGCGACCGCGAGATGCACGAGCTCGAGTGGTCGGGCGCACGGTGGCGCCGGGTGTGGATCGAGCGCGGCAGGATCCGCGAGGAGGACGTCGGTTCGTGAACCGCGCGCTGGACCAGCTCGCCGCCGCGCTGTGGCCGATCGAAGGCATCGGCGCGGCCGTGGTCGCGCTGGTGCGCCACTGCGGGCTGATCTCGCCGACCGCGACGGCGACCGTGCCGCGCCACGCGCCCACCACCGATCCGGCGGCGCTCGATCGCTGGCTCGCCGCGACCGGCGAGCAGCTCGGCGTCAGCGTGGAGCCGATGACCGCGCTGCACCGTGAGGTCGACAGCGCGCTCGCGGTGCTGCATCCGTCGCTGGTCCTCTTGCCCGACGGCGTCCTGGTCGTGGTGCGCCCGCACCGCGACACGCTCGCGTGCCTGTGCCACGACGGCGTGGTCCGCCGGATCCCGCGCCAGGCCGTGGTGCGCGCGCTGCAGGCGGTGCACGAGCAGCCGCACCGCGCGCGGATCACCGAGCTGCTCGCCCGCACCGAGCTGCCGGCGCCGGCTCGAGAGCGCGCCGAGACCGGCATGCTCGCCGAGTTCCTCGCGACCACCAGCGTGATGCATGCCTGGCTGGTCCGACTGCCGCCGGGCGCGTCGTTCTTCACCCAGATCCGCAGCGCCGGGATGTTCCGCATCGCCGGCGGCCTGATCGCCTCGCACGCCGCGCAGTACTTCCTGTTCCTGCTGTCGTGGTGGGCGATCGGCCGCGCCGTGCTCCAGGGCCACCTCGCGTCGGGCTGGCTGTGGGGCTGGGCGCTGATCCTGGTCAGCTCGGTCCCGCTGCTCATGCTGTCGACCTGGTTCCAGGGCAAGCTCGCGGTCGGCGTCGGCACGCTGCTGCGCCGCCGCCTGCTCGCCGGCGCGCTCGAGCTGCCACCTGCGATGCTGAGCCGCGACGGCATCGGCCGCCTGCTCGGCCGCACGATCGAGGCCGACAGCCTCGAGCGGCTCGCCCTGGGCGGCGGGTTCCTCAGCGTGCTGGCGCTGCTCGAGCTCGCGTTCGTCGCGCCGGTGCTCGCGGCCGGCGCCGGCGGCTGGCTGCACGCGGCCCTGCTCGCGGTCTGGCTCGGCCTGGCCGCCGTGCTCGGCTTGCGCCTGGCCCGCGCGCGCTACCGCTGGACCGACACGCGGCTCGCGCTCACCGGCCTCACCGTCGAGCACATCGTCGGTCATCGCACCCGGCTGGCGCAGGAGCTGCCGGAGCGCTGGCACGAGCGCGAGGACGAGGCGCTGTCGCGTTACCTCGATCGCTCGGCGGCGCTCGATCGCCGCGCGCTCGCGCTGCTGGTCCTGGTGCCGCGCGGCTGGCTGCTCGCCGGGCTGGCCGCGCTCGCACCGGCGTTCATCGCCGGCACCGACATCGTCTCGCTGGGCACCGGGATCGGCGGCGTGGTCCTGTCCTGGCTATCGCTGTCCCGGCTCAGCAGCGGCGTCGACCAGCTCGCCACCGCCCACGTCGCGTGGCAGCGCGTCGCGCCGCTGTTCCATGCCGCGGCCGGCGAGTTCCCCGGCCAGCCCGAGGCGTCGCGCCCGGTGCGCGGCACCACCGCGCCGGAGTACCTGGTCGCGCCGCCTGCGAAGGGCCGCGAGCCGGTGCTCGAGGCGGTCGACGTCTCGTTTCGCCACGCCGGCCGCGCCGCCGACGTGCTTTCGGGCTGCGATCTCGTGGTTCGCCCCGGCGATCGCGTGCTGATCCAGGGGCCGTCCGGTGGCGGCAAGTCGACGCTGGTCTCGCTGTTGACCGGCATGCACATGCCGAGCAATGGCCTGCTGCTCGCGCGCGGCCTCGACATGAGCTGCCTGGGCGAGACCGGCTGGCGCTCGCGGGTGTCCGCGTCGCCGCAGTTCCACGAGAACCACGTCCTGACCGAGAGCTTCGCGTTCAACCTGCTGATGGCCCGGACCTGGCCACCGCGGCCCGGCGACGTCGAGGAGGCCCGCGAGATCTGCAACGAGCTCGGCCTGGGCCCGCTGCTCGAGCGCATGCCCGGCGGGATGTACCAGATGATCGGCGAGACCGGCTGGCAGCTGTCGCACGGCGAGCAGAGCCGGCTGTTCATCGCCCGCGCGCTGCTGCAGCGCAGCGACGTCGTCATCCTCGACGAGAGCCTCGCGGCGCTCGACCCCGAGAACATGGCGCAGGCGCTGCGCTGCCTGCGGGCCCGCGCGCCGAGCCTCGTGGTCGTCGCACACCCCTGACGGCTACAGCGCGTCGTCGTTGGTCGGGTCGCCGAGCGGCGGGATCCGGGCGATCGGCTGGTTGGTCGCCGGTTCGCGCGACTCGTCCATCAGCCGTGCGCCCTCCATCAGGAGGTGCGTGGTCGACACGTTCACCCGGTCCGAGCCCTCGACCAGACACATCACGAACTCGAACTCGCCGGCGCCCCAGGTCAGCAGGTAATAGATGCACTCGGCGTCGACCGGCTCCTCCGCGTCGTCGAGGCGGGCGTGGACGACCTTGCCATCGCGCACCAGGACCTGGGCCGACGGACCGTTGGGCGCGCGCAGCTGCAGGAGCCCGGTTTTACGCTCCATCTCGATCAGGATGAGCAGCGACGACAGCCCGACCTGCGACAGATCCCCCCGCAGCCCGGAGCCTCCGAGATGTTCGCGGGTCTCCTGGACCGTCGCCTGGGTCCGCCGCAGCGTCTTGGCGACCCGGAGATCGAGCTCCTCGAACCGGAACGGCTTGGTGACGTAGTCGTCGGCCCCGAGCCGGAAGCCGCGGATCCGGTCGTCCTCGGACGACAGCGCGGTAAGGAAGATCACCGGCAGGAGCGCGAGGTCGGAGTGGGCCCGCAGGTTGCGGACCAGCGACCACCCGTCCATCTTCGGCATCATCACGTCGGTGATCAAGAGGTCTGGTGTGCGGGCGAGGGCGCGATGCAGCGCGTCCTCGCCGTCGACCGCGGTCTCCACGCTGTAGCCGCGCTTCTCGAGCACGGTGGCGACCATGCGCAAGATCCAAGCGTCATCGTCGGCGACCAGGACGTGCGGGGCCATCGCTGACCTGCACCGTAGCGTGCCAACCTTCGCCCAGGCAACCGATACGCCCCCTTGCGACACGGTGAGCAGCACCTGCACGCTGTGGGTCCCACACGCCGACGCGGATTGCGCGAAACACGGATCTGTTGCGTTGCGACTGGAAGCTCCGTGACGGCACGTGTCGCCGGGGCGGTTGCGTCGGGTGCTGCCGTACATGCCGTCCGAGGCGTTCCATGTGACACTGTGCGAATGGTGCTCGGCGTGGACGTCCGGGCGCGGCTCGCTGCGCTCCCCGTCTTCGTCCTGGTGATTCCGTTGCGGTGCAGCCTGGTGGCCCCGCTGCGGGACTCCGGTGCGATCGGCCCATCTGCGGCCAGCCCCAAGCACGAGGAGCCGATCGAGCGGATCGCCGCGGTGCCGCCGCCGGCGCGACCCGGCCCGCCGATCGCGCTCGCCGACGAGGCCGTGGTCAAGGCGATGGATGTCGGCCAGCAGGCGTTCCTGCACTGCTGGACGCGGGCGCAGCGCAGCGACCTGCCGCCGACCAGCGGCAAGGTCCGGCTGCACTTCGAGCTCGACGAGCAGGGCCGCGTCACCGCGGTGAGCAACGACAGCGACTCGCCGTCGCTATCGCGCTGCCTCGCGGTGGTCGCGCGCCGGCTGCCGTTTCCGGCGCCGGGCCAGCCGGCGGTGGTCGATGTTCCGCTGATGTTCCGATGATGTTCCGGTGACGAGGACGCGCCGGTGCGGCTTGTCGGTCGACAGGCCGGTCAGCGCCTCCTGCTGGCTGCGCCCACGTGGGCGCCGGTTGATCGAGGATCGCGCACGGGTGACAGCGCAGGCGATCGGATGTCTGCTGTGCCCACGTGCGTCACGGCTTCGGCGGAGAACAGCGTCGGAGGGACTCGAAGATCAATCGCTCGAGCGTCACGTCCGGGCCTTGTGCGGCAGCCGCCGCCGAGACCGCGGCGCGGGCGATGGCTGGCGTCCAGCCGAGGCCGGTCAGGGCCTCCTTGGCCTGCGCGCGCAGGATTGCCAGGTCGAGCCTGCTGGCTGCGCCCACGTGGGCGCCGGCGTCCGGGATCGGAGGCCGCGTATTCGCCGCGCCCACGTGGGCGCCCGCATCCGCAACCGAGGTCGTCTCGTGGGACGCGTTCGCGCGAGCGCTCATATCGGTGGCCGGGGTCGGCACGCCGGTGCCATCGCCGTGGCTTTCCCCGCTCGCGCTGTTCGGCCGGTCAGCAGCGCCGATCGCCGACGCTGCCTGGCCGGGGCGACGCACCTCGAGGTGATCTGCCGTGCCGAGGATGGTCAGCGTGCCCGCGTGGTGTGACTGATGGCATGCCGAGCAGCACAAGATGAGGTTCGAGGCATCGTGGCTGCCGCCGTCGGCGCGATGGACCAGGTGGTGGAGCTCCAGGCCTCGCGAGGACCGGCAGCCATCCACACGGCAACGGCCGCCGTCGCGGCGCCATACGAAGCGCGCCACGCTCGGCGCGATGTCCTGATAGGCCCGCTCCGGGCCGGCGCCGTCGATCGATCCGATGTGCTGGGCATCGCACAGCGCGCGATCGACCGCCGCGGAGTCGATGGCGACCTGCGCGCCTGCGCCTTCCTGCCAGCCCTGGCGACAGTGCTTGCACACCGTCACCGCGATCTGGAACTTCGCGCGGCCGCTGGGCTCGGGTTGTGGCGGACCGTCGAGCACTGCGCTGCACAGCGCCGCGACGAACGCGTCATCCGGCAGGTTCGTGCCATGCTCGTCGTCCAGCACCATCCGGGCCTGTCGCATCCGCGCGAAGGTCTCCGCCGAGAGCTCGAACCGGACCACGTGGGTGCGGGCCTCGGGGTTCGGCGGATCGTCGGGCCGGTCGCCGGGGCGATGGTCGGCGACCAGGTCCTCGATCTGGCGCAGGTTCTTGTCGATCGCGGCCGCGAGCCACGCAGCCTCGGTCGCGGGAGTTGCCACGCGGGTCAATTCGCGCACGGCCGAGTACGTGAGCTCGTCACCCCGGAGTGCGGCGGTGAGCCGGGGCAGCGCACCGAGCGCACGAGCGACGCGCATCCGGTCCTGCGCCGTGCGCGGGGCATAGCCAAGGACGCGCTCGAGGTAGTCGAGCGCCGAGACCATGCCGAGTGGACGCCAGATCTGCAGCGCCTCGGCCTCGCGCAGCAGGCGCGCCTCGTCGGCATCGAGCGCAGCGCGGCTGTGGCGGATCGCCCGCAGCGCGCGATCCACCGTGCGCCAGTCCGTCCTGGCATCCTGCCGAGGGTCCGCCGCCCACAGGGGCGCGGGCTCGAACTCTGGTCCTGACCTGTCGACGGCTTCACGCAGCATGTCCCACGCTCCTGCAGTTTGTCGCGCGCGCTTCTAGCACACGAGTCTTCAGCGCCAACGACCTTTACGCTGCGGGTCCGACAATTGTCCTCGCCGTCGAAAACGACGACGGCATGGATCACGACGTCGTGTGGGACAGGATACGAAATAGCTGATTCAGTCGCGTCTTTCATCTGTCCGGATACATGAATAACCGGATGTGCATGCGAGACCGGCAGTCTCGCGAACTGCAGTGGACACTACTCCGAGGTCGCGGGCGCGGCGCCCGGCCGCGCGGCGGGCGGCTCATCGACCACGGTGGTGACCGTCCATCCGGTCCTGTCGCGCGTGGCGACCCGGCCGTCGGACAGCGCAACGACGGCGCGACCGGCGCGATCGACGACCGCGCCGACGGCGGTGCCGGTGACGCCGAGCGGGTCGCGCGATAGCTTGCCCGCGTCGACGGTGACGAGCTCGAGGCCGGCCTTGCCGGCGCCGATCGCGATCAGGCTGTCGCCCGGGCCGGCGGTCGCGGCGCCGATCGCGAGGCCGGGCGGCCACGCGGTGAGCTTGCCCGTGGTGAGATCGACGGCGCCGCGATCGACCAGCGCCCAGCGATCGCTGACCAGGCGGGGGCGGGCCGGCGCGGCCCGGATCGCGACGAGCTTGGTCCCGGCGACCCGGAACACGCCGGCCTCGGTCGCGACCACGACGGCGTTGGCGCCCGCTCCGGCGCCGATCGCGAGGATCGCGGCGGGGGCCTGGGCGAGCCGGGTGGGCTCGCCGCGGGTGAGCTGATCGAGCGCGAACAGCTGGCGGCCGACCGCGGCGAGGGAGCGCGAGCCGCCGCCGAGGATCGCCTTGCCGTGCTGGACCAGGCGGATCGCGGACCAGCCGTTGGCGGCGAGCCGGTAGATCGCACCGTCGCCGAGCGCGACGACGGCGCCGCCGGCGCGACCCGCGGCGGTGACGGGGGCGGCGGTCGAGCTCGCGAGGCGGTGGACCCACGCGCCCTTGCCGTCGGGCTCGTAGACCTCGCCCCCGCGGCCGATCACGATGGCGCGGCGGGCGTCGTCGGCCGGCGCCACGGCTGCGAGCTGGATCGCGGCCGGCGCGGCGGTGGCCGGAGCGTCGCGATCGGCGTGGGCACGGCTCGCGATACAGGCAGCGATCGCGACGGCGACCGCTCGTCGCACTACTTGGTGCTCTTGGTCGCCCGGAAGGCGCACGCGTCGAGATCGGCCTTCGACTTGGCCTTGATCGCGCAGGTGACCGCCTCCTTGCTCGATCCGCCCCGGCAGCGGCGGACCTCGCCCTCGACGTCGAAGTTCTTGGCCGCACCCTCGTCGAGCAGGGTCTCCATGTTGGTGATCGCCTGGCGGCATTCCTCGGCGGTGGGCTTGTTACAGGCGCCGGCGGCGACGATTGCGAGCACGACTAGAAAGCGCTTCATGACCATTCCCCCGGAGACGATTCTACCAGCTGGCGCGCGCGGTCGAGATCCTGTCCCGTATCGATCTCGCGCCAGCTCCCTGCGATGAACACGGGATCGAGGCGAATTCCGCGGTCGACCAGTTCTTGCCAGAGATCGGTCAAGTAGGCGTTGCGATAGGCCGCGGCGCGCTGGAACGGCTCGTGCTCCCGGCCGTCGTAGTGACGCGCGAGCGCATCGAGCGTTCGCGCCACGGTCGCCGCGCCGCGCGCCCCGAGCTTGGTCAGACCGATGAACTCGCCAGCGGCCTCGGACGGCGGCAGCGCGCGCTTGCCGACCCGCGCGATCGAGCCGTCGGGCATGAGGTCCGCGACCTCGCCCTCCTCGAGCGGATGCTCGGTACGGCCGTCGTAGATCGCGCGGAACTCTCGATCGACGACCAGCGCGATCTCGGCCTCCGACGCCGCGGCGGCCTGGGCGACGGCCGGGGTGAACAGGATGTCGCTGTACGAGATCAGGCACGGCCGATCGAGGTAGGGCCGGGCGCACGCCAGCGATAGCAGCACGTTGTTGGTCTGCCAGGCGTGGTTGTCGACGAAGCGGACGTCGGGCACGAGGTCTTGCGCGAAGCGCTCGAGCACGTCGCCGCGATAGCCGCGGATCACGATCAGCTCCTGGATCCCCGCCGAGCGGAACGCATGCCAGATCCAGCCGAGGATCGGCCGCGCGCCGACCTGCACCATGCACTTGGGGATGTCCTCGGTGTGCGCGCCGAGTCGCTTGCCGCGGCCGGCGGCGATGAGGATCGCGCGCGTGATCATGTCGCCTCGTTGCCCGGCGCGGGCGCGGGCGCGGGCCGCGCGGGCTCGAACCGGCCGAGCCGCAGCGCGATCGCCGCGAGGCTGCGGGCGAGGTAGAGCGCGTTGACCACCGCATAGACCCAGAAGTACACGTCGATCCGGTCGGCGAGGGCACAGATCCAGAGGTACTGCGGATAGTGCACGACCACGCGGGCCGCCCACTCGAGCACGTTCAGCACCGCGCCGATCGGCCCGCGCCGCCGGGTGACCTCGGCGGGCTGGCCGTCGGGGGTCGGTGGCCGCGCGCCGTACTCGGGCCGGCGCATGAACGAGGTCAGCGAGATACCCGACGCCAGGCAGAACCCCGCGACGAGCCCGACGAGCAGGAACCGCTCGTCGTGGCGCTCGCTCCACAGCCGGACGGCGACCGCGGCGAGCAGCAGCATCGCCTTGAGCTCGTCCATCAGGAAGTCGAGCAGGTGGCCGAGCGGCGACGCGGTCTTGCGCAGCCGCGCGAGCTGGCCGTCGGCGCAGTCGAGCACGAACGAGGCCTCGAACACCGCGGCGGCGGCGATCAGCCAGGCGTGGCCGGGCAGCAGCGCGAACATGGCGCACGCGCCCGCGGCGATCGCGGCCGACAGGAACGTCACCTGGTTGGGTGTGATCGGCGTCCCGCGCAGCGCGTAGACCACGACGGCCGCCGGGGGCCGCGCGACCCACTCGGTGAACCAGTTGATGTCGTGTCGCTTCTTCGACGCGCGATAGATAGCGACGATCTCGGACCACATCGTCGCGGGACAGTAGCAGCGAAAGACCCCAGCGGTCGTGGTGACTCGCCAGCAGAACCAGACGGCGAGCACGACGCCCGGACGTACGGGCTGCAGGTCGATCCGCCCGAGGTGATGCCCCGGGCGCATCGCATCGTCGAGTGGATGAAGCAGCACGGCCGGTGAGGTCAGCCGGCGAGCGCGCCGATCCGGCGGCCGATCACCAGGTAGGTCTGCATCGCGCCCTTGCCCTTGACGTCGATCGGCGCCCGCTTCTCGAACTCGAAGCGGCCGGCGAGCAGGTCGTGGGTCGCCTCGGAGACGTGGATCCGGCCGGGCACGCCGTGCGACTCCATGCGGCTGGCGGTGTTCACCGTGTCCCCCCACAGGTCGTAGATGAACTTCTTGGTGCCGATCACGCCGGCGACCACCGAGCCGGTGTGGATGCCGACCCGGATCGTCAGCTCCGGTTCGTGGCGCGCGGCGTAGTCCTCGACGCACGCGATCATGTCGATCGCCATGGCCGTGATCGCGTTGGCGTGGTCGGCGACCGCCTGGGGGATGCCGGCGACGACCATGTAGGCGTCGCCGATCGTCTTGATCTTCTCGAGCCCGTGGTGCTCGGCGAGCTGGTCGAAGCTCGAGAACAGCTCGTTGAGCATCGTGACCAGCGCCTCGGGCGAGGTCCGCGCCGACATCGCGGTGAACCCGACGATGTCGGCGAACAGCACCGAGACCGCGTCGAACCGGTCGACGATCAAGTTCTCGCCGGTCTTGAGCCGATCGGCGATCGGCCCGGGCAGGACGTTGAGCAACAGCCGCTCGGAGGTCTGCTTCTCCTCGGTGAGCTCGCGGGTGCGCTGGCGGACCAGGTCCTCGAGCTGGTCGCTGTGGACCTGGATGATGTCGGCCATCGCGTTGAAGCTGTCGCCGAGCTGGCCGATCTCGTCCTTGCTGCGCACCCGGGTCCGGGCGGTGAAGTCCTTGTCGGCGAAGCGCTGGACCGTGGTCGACAGCGACAGGATCGAGCGGGTGAGCAGGGTGCCCATGGCGATCGACGCGATCAGCGCCAGCGCGATCGCGGCGATCGAGATCTCGAGCGCGAGGTGGCCCGCGGAGTCGAGCACGGCGCGCATGCGCTGATCCGTGAGGTCGACCCCGAGGACGCCGAGGCAGCGGCCGCGGGCGTCGCGCAGCGCCGTGCCGTGCTCGTCGGTCAGCGGTGTGTAGGCCGAGATCGAGCTGACGCCGAACGTCGGGTCGCGCACGAAGTCGGGCTCGAGCTGCGGCGTGCACTCGGCGAGCGCCCGGGCCAGGACCGGGACGTCCTTGACGTCGTAGGGCTTGCTGAAGTGACTGATGTCCTCGGTGACCTTGTCGCCCCGGGCGCTCCGCGCCTCGAGCTCGAGCACGTCGGCGTCGACCACGAACCTGGGGGCGCGCGGGTCGTCGCTCGGCGCCAGCAGGTAGGCGTAGTGGATCAGCGCCGGCTCGGCCGCGCGGATCTGGCGCAGCTGGTGGTAGATCACCGTCCAGTCGGCGGAGCGCTCGACCGCTGTGACCGTGGCGTCGTCGAGCTCGCCGAGCCGGCCGGCGAGCCGGCGGTACGCCGCGGTGTCGATCGCGTGGGCGCCGAGCTGCGAGATGTCGCGCAGCTTGTCGCGCAGCTCGACCTCGAGCTGGCGCTCGACGAAGCGGTACAGGAACACGGCGAGGACGACGCTGACCAGCGTGCTGACCAGGAAGAACGCGACGATGATCTTGCGCCGGAGCCGCACTCCGCGCTCGAGGCTAACAGGCCGCCGCGGGCTACACTACACGGGAATCGTTGACCCTTCGGAGGCCTTCCCGCCCCCGAATGGCCCGGCAAAGCCGGGCGGATCATTCACGACTGGCGACCGCGTGTCGCGTCGCGCGGTTGAGCTCTGATGGCCCCGATCAACCCAGCCATGCGTAGTATCGGCCATGGTCCACGGCGCGCCCGAGCCAGACGACGTCGATGGCTGGATCGCGGCGCTCGGCGAGCCGGTGAGCGCCGGGGAGGCGCGGCGGGCGCTGGACCGGATCGAGCAGCACGCGCGCGACGCGCACGACTGGGAGCGCGTGGTCGAGATCGTGATGGCGCGGGTCGAGCACGCGGCGGGCGCGGCCGAGCGCGCGCGGCTTCTGTGCGAGCTCGCCGAGATCTACCAGTCCGGGCTCGACGACCCGCGCCGCGCGTTCACCGCGGTCGTGGCGGCGTGCCACGTCGCGCCCGACGACGACGCGGCGGCGCGCGCGGCCGAGCGGCTGGCCGGCGCCACCGGCCGGTGGGCCGAGCTGGTGAGCGAGACCGCGGAGCTCGCGGCCGCCGGCGGCGATCCCGCGCTGGCGTCGAAGTGGTGGGTCCGGATCGGCGGCTGGTACGCCGAGCGGCTCGGCGACCTCGACGGTGCGATCCGGCGCTACGAGGCCGCGGTCGCGACCGACGGCAGCCCGGCGGCGCTCGAGGCGCTGGTCGCGCTGTACGACCGGGCGGAGCGCGCCGATGACCACCTGCGCGCGCTCGAGCGGCTCGCCGCGGCCCACGCCGAGCGCGGCGACTGGCCGCGCGCGGTCGAGCTCACGCTGCGCGCCGAGGCGGCGGCGGGCGAGCCCCGGCGCCGCGCCGACCTGGCGTGGCGCGCCGCGCAGCTGGTCGACCAGCACCTGGGCGATCCGCCCCGCGCGCTGGGGCTGTTCCAGCGCGTCGTCGAGCTCGCGCCGGATCACGCCGCGGCTCCCCAGGTCTGGCTCTGGATCGGCGACGCCGCCCGCACGCTCGGCGATGGCCGCGCCGCGGAGATCGCGTTCCGCCGGGTGCTGGAGCGCGAGCCGCGAAACGACGCGGCGCTGCGCGCGCTGATCGAGCTCGCCGAGGCCCGCGGCGACTGGCGCGGGGCGGTCGAGCTCCGGCGCGGCCAGCTCGACGCGCTCGCCGCGGTGCCCGACAGCGCGCCGGCGCGCGCCCGGCTGCTCGAGCAGATCGGCGACGTCTCGGGCGACCGGCTCGGCGATCGCGGGGCGCAGATCGCGGCGTATCTCCAGGCGATCGCGCTCGCGCCGGGCGCGCGGGCCGTGCTCCACAAGCTGCTCGAGGCCTACACCGCGGAGCGCCAGTGGCGCCGCGCGCTCGACCTGCTGGACCAGCTCGCGGACCACGAGCCGGTGGCCGAGCGCCGCGCCCGGATCCACGTCGCCGCCGCGATGATCGCGCGCGACGAGCTCGCCGACGCCGAGTTCGCGCTCGCCAAGCTCGGCGCCGCGCTCGACGCCGACCCGCGCACCGCCGGCGCGTTCGACGCGCTCGACGCGCTGTGGGCCGAGCGCGGCGACGGCCGGCAGCGGGCGCGGACGTATCGCCGGCAGATCGAGCGGCTGGGCGACGCGGCGCCGGCCGCGCTGTGGGGCCGGCTGGGCGACCTGTGCCTCGACGAGCTCGGCGATGTCGAGGCCGCCACCGCGGCGTATCAGGTCGCCGCGGAGCTCGCGCCCGAGGATCTCGCCCGCCGCGAGCAGCTCGCCGAGCTCCACCTCGCCGGCGGGGCCGCGCGCCGGCGCGACGCGATCGCCGAGCTCCAGCAGCTGCTGGCGAGCGCGCCCGACCGGGTCGAGCTCTACGCGGCGCTCGCCGGCCTGTACCGCGCCGAGGGCGAGCTCGACAAGGCCTGGTGCGTCGCCCAGGTCCTGGTGTTCCTCGGCGCCGCGTCCGACGACGACCGCCGGCTCCACGCCCGGCTCCGGCCGGCGCGGTTCGCCCCGGCGACGCGGCGGCTGACCGACGAGCTGTGGCGCAAGGCGATCGTGCACCCGCGCGAGGACCGCCGGATCGGCGCGGTGTTCGCGGCGGCGGCTCCGGCGATCGCCGCGGACACCGCGCAGCCGGTGGCGGCGTTCGGCCTGGCGCCCGAGGCGCGCGCGGATCTCGAGCGCACGCCGCGCGAGGAGCTCCAGGTCCCGGCGAGCCCGGCGATCACGGCGATGCTCGCGCTCCTGCGCCAGGCGGCGAGCGTGCTCGCGATCGATCCGCCGCCGATGGTGTGGCTCGACCCGGCGGTGGCGGGCCTGCGGGTCGCCAACACGCTCGGCGTCGCCGGCGGCCGGGCGCGGGCGGTGCCGTCGGTGATCGTCGGCACGCCCGGGCTGGCCGGGGCCGCGGAGCGCGAGCTCGCGTTCGAGGTCGGCAAGCGGCTGGCGTACCTGCGCCCCGAGCGGTTCGCCGCGCTCGCGGTCGCGACCCTGTCCGGGCTCGAGGCCGCGTTCGCCGCGGTGCTGCGCGCCGCCGAGGCCGGCGCCGAGCCCGCGACCGCCGACGACCTCGCGGCGCGGCTGCGCGACCAGCTCCCCGGCGCGGTGCGCGCACAGATCGGCGAGCTCGCGGCCGGCCTGGCCGGGCGCACCGGCGACGGCGCGATCGCGGCGTGGCGATCGGCCACCGATCTGACCGCCAACCGGGTCGGCTTCGTGTTCGCGGGCGAGCTCGAGACCGCGGCGCGCGCGATCGCGACCGAGGGCACCACGCTGTCGGGGCTGCCGGTCAAGGACCGGCTGTGTGATCTGCTCGGCTACGCCGCGAGCGAAGGCTACTTCACCCTGCGCCGCTACCTCGGCCAGCAGGTCCACGACCCCGGCGACGCGGCCCGCGATGCGCCGGTCGGCGAGGCATGACATGTTAGGCGCATGCGGTTGTTCGTGCTCGTGGCGCTGGCCGGCTGCGGCGCGGGCGCGGGCGCGGCGCCGCCTGCGCTGGTGCCGTCGAGCGCGCGGCTGCCCCCGCCGGCGGCGGTCGATCCGTCGGCGCGCGGCGCGGACTACCTGACCCAGGTCGCGGCGCAGATCGGGCCTCGGTGGGCCGTGTTCCTCGACGACTGCCGGCTGCGCCTGCCGGCGGGCCACCCGCTCAACCGCCCCGAGCTCGCGGCGACGTTCGAGCTCGCGGTCGGGCGCGACGGCACGATCGCCGCGCGCCAGCAGATCGCCAGCAGCGGCAACGGTGACTTCGACACCGCGGTCGCCGACGTGCTGGCCGACGCGTCGCCGCTGCCGGCGCCGCCGCCCGAGCTGATGTCCGACGATGACCTGGTCCACCTGCGCTGGCAGTTCGCGCGCGACCGTCGCCAGGCCGGCCCGGCGACGGCGCGGGTGATCCACGTCGAGCTGCCGCTGGCCGACGTGGTCGACAGCCTGCTCGACCGCGGCGAGATCGCGCGCGCGGCCCGGCGGGTCGCAGCGGCGCCGGACGCGGTCGCCGAGCGCACCGCGGGCGCCGAGCGGGTGATGATCGCGGCGCTCGGCGAGGCGCTGGCCAGCCCCGACGGCGCGGCCCGGCGCACCGCGGTCGAGGCCTGCGGCCGGGCCCGGGTCGACAAGCTCGCGGCCGCGGTGCGCGGGCTGCTGACCGCCGCGACCGATCCCGAGCTCCGGCTGGCGGCGATCACGGCCGCCGGGGCGCTTGGCGATCGCGCCGCGGCGCCGGCGCTGCTGGCCGCGCTGCGCGACGACCTGGCCCGCGAGCCGCGGATCGCGCGCGCCCGGGTCGCCGCGCTGGTCGCGATCGGCCGCGCCCAGGACGCCGCCGGCGCGGTCCAGGCGGTGCTCGACGCCGGCCCGAGCCCGGCCGCGCTGGCCGCGCTGGCGCTGGTGCCGGGCCCGGCGACCGGTCCCCGGCTCGTCGCGTGGTCGGCGGCCGGCGATCCGGCGATCCGCGGCGCGGTGTGTGCGGCGCTGCCCGCGGCCGCGCCGGCGAGCGCGGCGGCGCTGATCGCGCGCGGCCTGCGCGACGCCGACGCCACGGTCCGCGCGACCTGCGCCGACGCGGCCGGCCGCGCGGACCGCGCCCACCCCGATCCGGCGATGCTGCGCCGGCTGCGCGAGCTCGCGCGCGATCGCGATCGCTCGGTGCGCGCCCACGCGGTCGCCGCGCTCGCCGCGCTCGATCCCGCGCATCCGGTCCGCGCCGCCGACGACCCCGCGCCCGAGGTCCGCGCCGCGTTCGCCGCCGTGGCGAGCGAGCCCGAGCTGTTGGCCCTGCTGGCCGACCGCGCGCCCGAGGTCCGCGCCGCCGCGCTGACCGCGCTGGCCGACCGCGCCGGGGCGGCGGCGCTGCGGGCCGCCGGAGATCCGTCGCCGCAGGTCCGCGGCGCCGCGATCGCGCTGATCGCCGATCCCGACGCGCTGGCGCGGCTGGCCGGCGACGACTCGCCCGAGGTCGCCACCGCCGCGCTGGTCCGCCTGACCGCGCTGCGCGGGCGCCCGGCGGCGACCGCACTGCTGCTCGACCGCCTCGCCGAGGCCCCGGCGGCCAGCGCCGAGCGGGCGCGGATCGCGCTGGCATGGTTGCTGGCCTCGTGACGGTGCGCCAGGATTGGGCCATGCGCGCATTCCTGGCCACCGCCGCCTCGCTCGCCGCCGCGGGCGTCGCCGCGGGCGTCGCCGAGTCCGGCCGGGTGGTGCGCATCGAGGCGCCCCGCCGCGTCGAGGTGTTCGTGCCCAGCGGCCGGTTCGTGATGGGGGTCGACGAGGACGCCGCGCTGGCCGCGGTCCAGCAGTGCGAGCTCGCGTACCCGGCGATCGCCGGGACCCACCCCACCACCGGCAAGCCGGTGGGGTTCTGCAGCGTCGACTACGAGGCCGAGCTGGCCCACATGCGGCAGCGCAGCGTGTACCTCGACGCATTCGCGATCGACCGCGACGAGGTCAGCGTCGCCGACTACCGGCGCTGCGTCGCCCGCGGCGGCTGCGACCTCGATCCGCTGATCTCGGGCGACGAGCGCTACATCCACGACGACTGGCCGCTGGTCAACGTCACCTGGTCCGAGGCCGGCGACTACTGCCGGTGGCGCGGCGCCCGGCTGCCGACCGAGGCCCAGTGGGAGCGCGCGGCGCGCGGCGACGAGGTCGACGCGACCTGGCCGTGGGGCAGCGTCGAGCGGCCGCACGACTTCAACCATGGCCAGCCCCGCGCCGAGGCGATGCGCGAGATCGAGCGCCCGCAGCAGACCCTGTTGATCCCGTCGCCGCTGCTCGGCGATCCCGACGACAGCGACGGCACGGTGCTGATCGCGCCGGCCGGCAAGTACGTCTGGGGCGAGGGACCGTACGGCACGCGGGATCAGGCCGGCAACGTCGCCGAGTGGACCGCGGACGCGTACATCCACGAGGACAACCAGAAGGGCTACGACCAGCTCGCGCCGACCAACCCGATGCGCGAGCCCAAGCCGGGCGAGCTGACCCCGGCGCGCGTGGTGCGCGGCGGATCGTGGCGCCAGCCGGCGTTCGTCGCGCACGCCAACCTGCGCGATCCGTTCAACCGGATCTACACCCAGAACCTGCGGTTCTCGCACATCGGCTTCCGCTGCGCGCGGCCGCTGCGCGACGCGCCGGAGCTACGGGGCGTCGGGCCGGGCGTCCGCGGCGTCGACCGCGGTGTCGGCGGGCGCGTCGATCGGTAGCGTGGCGTCGATCTGCTCGGTCTGCTGGTTTCCCGAGACGCAGATCTGCGGCTCGGCCCTCGCGCACACGCCGCTCGCGCAGTCGGAGTCGACCTCGCAGCGGTCCCCGAGCCCTTGCTTGCAGCCGGCGCCCGACACGGCCAACACGGCGAACGCAGTCATCGCGATCCAGATCCGGTTCACGGGGTTACCTCTTCCAGTGGTGGCACCTCGAGCCATTCGACCCGGGTGACCTCGTACTCGCGCTTGCCCTTGGGGCTCTGCACGGTGACCGTGTCGCCGAGCTCCTTGCCGATCATGGCTCGCGCCACGGGGGCCCCGACCGAGATCCGGTGACGCTTGATGTCGGCTTCGTGCTCGCCGACGATCGTGTACGTCTGGGTCTCGCCGCTGTCGGAGTCCTCGATGGTCACGGTGGCGCCGAATCTGACTCTCGTACCCGACAATTTGGTTGGATCGATCACCTCGGCGAGCGTCAGTTTGGCCTCGAACTCGCGGATCCTGGCCTCGATCAGCCCCTGCTCCTCCTTGGCGGCGCTGTAGTCGGCGTTCTCCGACAGGTCGCCGTGGCCGCGCGCGACCTCGATCGCCCGGCTGTTGGCGAGCCGATCGACGTTCTTCAGCTTGTGCAGCTGTGCCTTCATCGTGGCGTGCCCTGCCGGGGTCATGGGGAATTTTTCACTCATCGCCGTCCTCTGCGCGGTGGTATTCGTAGCTCTGCGCCGGTCTCGGCGCAAGCAATCCCAAGAGTTTACCTTAGCTCAGGCGCTCAGAAATCAATACACGTATCGCAGCCCGACGGGCTCGAGTCGCAGTTGGCGGTGCCCTGCCGCGTGCACCGCATGATACTCCCCCGCGCGATCGGGCACGACATGCTCGGGCACGCCGCGCCGCTGCTGTTGCAGGACACGTCGCACCGGCACGACACGGTGCAGTCGATCGACGGGCAGGCTCCCGGGCCGGAGCAGCCGATGTCGCACGGGGCGGTGCCGCAGCTGATGTCGCCGCACGCTGCGGCTCCCGAGCACTCGATGTCGCAGCTCTTGGCCAGGGCGCACTGGATGTCGCCGCAGCTCGCCGCGTTGCACCGGATGGTGCAGTCGAAGCCCGGCGGGCACGTCAGGTCGCCGCAGATGTGGTCGGCGTCGCAGTCGATCCGGCAGGTCTTCTCGTCGAGATCGCACGACGTGCACGGGTCCGGGCACTGGCTCTGGCTCGACGCATCGACGCAGTAGCCGCGGTCGCATATCCCGTCGCACTCGATGTCGAACGTACAGGTCTGAAGCTCGGGCGACCTGCGGTGGACCGTGCAGCTTGTACCCGACACCGCGGCGGCGACGGCGCACGCGACGACGGCGAGGATGGCGATCGGTCGGGTCATCACAGGTCTCCCCGCAGCGTGATCGTCACGCCGCCGCCGTGCGCGATCGGCGCGGGCGTGATCGCGACTCCGCGCTGGCCGTGGCCACGGTACAGGTAGTAGGCGCCGATGCCACCGGCGACCAGTCCGGCGATCAGGAACACGTCGCCGGCGATCGCGCGGGTGGCGGCCTGGTCCTCGAGCGACTTGAGGTCCTGGATGTCGTCGTACGTGCGCACCGGGTGCGAATCGATCGAGCTCTGCAGGCCGGCGTAGCTCGCCAGCAGCGCGACGCCGAGCACGACGCTGACGCCGCCGCCGGCGGCCAGCACGATCCCGGCGGTGCGGTCGCCGCGGTCGTCGGCAGGGCCGGGCGCGGGCACCAGCGGCGCGGCGCTGGTGACCAGCGAAGGGGTGGCGTCGGGGCCGGGCGCGGGCACCGGCGGTGGTGGCGAGGCCGCCGTGCGCGGCGCGGGCTCGGCCGCGGGCGGTGCGAACAGCGACGCGAGCCCGCTGGCGATGCGGTCGCCGGAGTCGCCGGCGGCGACCAGCGTCGAGACCTCGCGCACCGGCGCGCCCCGAGCCGCCCGCCGCACGATCAGCCGGGTCTGGCCGGCGTCCCGGGTCGCGGTGCCCCAGATCAGCTCGTCGACGCCGAGCGTCGCGATCACCTGATCGCTGCAGGTCGCGGCCTGGGGATCGCAGCCGACCGCCAGCGCGGTGTCGGCGTACGTCGCGGTGCCGGTCGCGACCTGGCCGTCGAGCGCCCGGGCCAGCCTTGCGACCTCGGTGCTCAGCTTGCCGCGGGTCGGCGCGTCGGCGCTGCCGTCGACCGGCAGCACCAGGATCTTGTGGCTCGCGGCCGCGGGTGCGGTCAGCGCGAGGACGACGAGCAGCGCGAGCCACTTCATGGCGACGCCAGCCTTGCGCGGATCTCGGCGGCGTCGGGCGCGGTCGGCGAGACCTGCAGGTACTTCTGGAACCCGTTGCGCGCGGCGGCCTTGTCGCCGAGCCGCTCGTGGACGAGGCCGAGGAGGCGCCACCCGGGGGCGTAGCCCGGGTTGGCCTGGGTCACGCGCCGGCACAGCGCGAGCGCCGCCTTGGTCTCGCCGCGCATCCACGCCTGGACGGCCTCCTTGACCAGGTCCTCGGCGTTGATCTTCTCGGGCGGC
>Ga0307515_10006877_pt1 | contig 22628 bp, 15 predicted proteins | sample 17_EM_MG_FD_194513 | JGI IMG/M metagenome (GOLD analysis project Ga0307515, IMG submission 194513) | Populus trichocarpa ectomycorrhiza microbial communities from riparian zone in the Pacific Northwest, United States - 17_EM | ecosystem: Host-associated > Plants > Roots > Unclassified | place...
CATTTGTCTCGATCATCCATCTCGGATGCCATTAGCCGAAGCTAATCATCATTTATCCCGGTCATCCACTTAGTAGCCGAAGCGAAATTAACCCCCGTCATTCCTATAAATACCATTAACCAAAGCTCTTTTTTTATATAATAAATTCAGCCATCCACCACGGATGCCATTAGCCAAAGCAAATCATCAAAGGTAACCTGGTCATCCATCATGGATGCTATTAGTCGAAGCTAATCATCAATCACAACTCGGTTATCCGTGTCAGATGCCATTAGCCAAAGCAAATCATCAAAGGCAACCTGGTCATCCATCATGGATGCCATAAGCCGAAGCTAATCATCAATCACAACTCGGTTATCCGTGTCAGATGCCATTAGTCAAAGCTGATCAAACATTTGTCTCGATCATCCATCTCGGATGCCATTAGCCGAAGCTAATCATCATTTATCCCGGTCATCCACTTAGTAGCCGAAGTTAATCAAACATTTGTCCCGGTCATCCATTCGGATGCCATTAGCCGAAGCTAATCATCATTTATCTCGGTCATCCACTTAGGATGCCATTAACCAAAGATAATCTCATCCACTTAGGATGCCATTAGCCGAACCGAAGCTAATCAATTAATTGTTCCAGTCATCCATCTCGGATGCCATTAGCCGAAGCTAATCAACATTTATCCCAGTCATCCATTTAGGATGCCATTAGCCGAAGCTAATCAATCAATTGTCCTGATCATCCATTCGAATGCCTTTAGCCGAAGCTAATCAAACATTTGTCCCGGTCATCCATTCGAATGCCATTAGCCGAAGCTAATCATCATTTATCCCGGTCATCCACTTAGGATGCCATTAGCCGAAGCTAATCAATTAATTGTCCCGGTCATCCATTCAGATGCCATTAGTCGAAGCTAATCAAACATTTGTCCCGATCATCCATTCAGATGCCATTAACTGAAGCTAAGCATTAACCAATCAAACATTCCAGAGGTGGTTTATGAGATCACTATAACATGGTAATATCCTTTGAATTTCTCATTAAAGCGATTCATAACAATTTGACATTCCCTATAACATAATGGTAGACCCTTCGTGATACTCGTACAAACATCTCGTAATAGTTTCCTGTAATAGTTTAAAAAACACGATAACAGATCCTTTGTAATACACAAACAAACATTCCATAACAGTTTGGCTTTCAGTATAACACAACAGTACACTTTTTGTATTACTCATCCAACCATTCATGACAGTTAACGATCAATATAATACAACACTAGATCCCTCGTAATACTCATACAACCATTCATGATAATTAACACTCAATATAATACAACGGTATATCTTTTGTAATACTCATACAACCATTCATCATAATTACATTCAACATAATACAACGGTAGATCCGTCGTAATACTCATACAACCATTCGTCATAATTACATTCAATAAAATACAACAGTAGATCCTTCGTAATACTCATACAACCATTCGTCATAATTACATTCAATAAAATACAACAATAGATCCTTCGTAATACTCATACAACCATTCGTCAGCAGCCCAAATTCATAATAGCCCAATCAACATCTCATAGTCAGTTTAATATTCATCGCAACGCAATAATATATCCACCTCAAACATGTCATTTCAGAACATTAACATTTTCATCATCGTCTCAACATTCATCAAGAACTTGATCAACATTTCATAGTCGTTTCGACAATCCTCAAGAATTCAGTCGGACACTTCATTGTTGTTTCATCATTCATCAAGGATTCAATAATATATCATCATAAGTAAATCATTTCAAAACATAAATGTCATACGAGAAGGTGGAAAACACCTACCTGTTCCACCTGTGGTTTGTCCTTGGCCTGACGATGGTCCGATCCCAACCGCATCACCTAAGACATCAATGTCACAATTCAGTATATTTGCATCCTTAAATCACATTCATCACCATACTTATTTCAAGAATCCATATGTTCACATTCAAGTGTTCCACATATTACACCATCATACAATGAAATTGTTGCAAGCATTTGAGTCATTTCTGCCCGGGAGGCCTATTGTAGAAATCGGCAACGAAAATTTACTCACTACAGGACGGACAGTTCAACAGCGAAAACTGTTTTGCTGCTGGCACCACCATTTCGGCAGCGAATGCTACTTCGCTGCAGCCAACACGTTTTTGGCAGCGAATGCTAATTCGCTGCAGACAACTCAATTCCGGCAGCAAGTTACAAATTTGCTGCAGACAATACAACTTTGGCAGCAAGTCACAATTTCACTGTAGAACATGCAATTCGGCAGTGAATGCTAATTCGCTACAAACAACTCAATTTCAGCAGCGAAATTCAAATTCGCTACAGACCATACAACTTCGGCAACGAACCCTAAATTCACTGCAGGACACACAATTCGGCAGTGATTGTTAATTTGCTGCAAACAACTCAATTTCAGTAGCGAATTTGAAATTCGCTGCAGACCATACAACTTCGGCAGCGAATCCCAAATTTTCTACAGGACACACAATTCGAAAGCGAATGTTAATTCGTTGCAAACAACTCAATTTCGGTAGTGAATTTCAAATTCGCTGCAAAACACACTATTCAGTAGCGAATGTTAATTCGCTACAAACAACTTAATTTCGGCAGCGAATGCTGATTCGCTGCAGACAACATGATTCGACAACAAAACTGATTCACTACAGGCAACACCATTCGGCAGCGGAACTAATTCGCTGCTGACAACACAATTCGGCAGCGAAAATTCCTTCGCTGTAGATAACACAAATCGGTAGCAAAATTATTTTGTTGCAGACCACTTGATTGGGCAGTGAAACTAATTCGTTGCAGACCATTTAATTCGGCAATGAAACTAATTCGCTGCATACAACATAACTCTGCACATAACATCATCTTAACATATTATTATACAATGTCATCAAACACAAACAAAAATTTATGTCATTAACACCAACATAGTTTCAGTTTTGGTTTCAGCAGGGTCTAAGGCCCTAATGACTACACAATTTTGTACATAATCCTTTCTAACACAAGTTCTTCTATCATACATGCAAGAATCAAGATAGTAACACCATCATGCATTCTGTTTTAGTTCAAGTATGTCCTTAAGAGTTCAACAAGATCATAATTTATGCATATCTTCATCTCATTCCCCTTAGATCTTCCATTTAATTATTTCTGAAACTATGACTGCATGAACACTAAACTTTTTACTTTGGGGTTTTCATCCCCTCCTTGCTCTGAAATCATGAGGCAGCAACCAACCAAGGAAAAATACTTCTCTTACCTCATGTTTTTGACAACTTTAGAGCAAGTTTTGGTGACATGGTTCTTTCCTCAATCTCGGTTTTTCCTTCTCTTCCATCTCTGCTGTACAGCGGGTCTGTCACATTCCCTTTCCTCTCATGGTTTCAGTTATCAACGTAACTCCTTAGCTTTCTTCTTCTTCAAACACTCAAGGTAGGGGACATGCAGTTGGTGTAGGTGGGTCTTCTCCTTAGAGAGGGTGGTTGTTGTTGTAGTCACAGATGCTGGCCGGTTATGAGGAAGGGGCATGAACTCCTTCTCCTTCCATAGCTTCAACCACTTCTATCTTTCCATTGGCCACCCTTCTTCTCCAACATTCAAAGGCAGTGCATATAGCTGGGTATGCAGCTGTTGCAGGCATATTTTTGGGGAGAGGAAGAAGGCAAGAGCATGCAACCTGTTTTGGAAAGAGTGCCCCTTTCTCTCTCCTTGTTGCATCTATACCCCTCTTAAATGCAAAGGGGTGTTTGGACGTTGGACCAAGGCTGTCCTTATCCCCTTTTTAGGCTATCATTGGGCTGGTTTCTATTCCCATTCTCCCCTAGGATAGGCTGGTCTAACAATAATTTTTTGTTAGGTTTGATAATGTCGCTGCCGATTTAGAAATCAGCAACCACAGCCTGCGTCGCTGCAGATTCAGAAATCGGTAGTGAGAACTGCGCCACTGTCAATTCATAAATCGGCAGCCAAACTATGCTGCTGCCAATTCAGAAATCGGCAGCCAAAAACTGTGTTGCTGCCGATTCTAAAATCGGCAGCCAAGTTTGTGCCGCTGCCGATCCAGAAATCGACAGCCAAGTACTGTGCCGCTGTCAAGAAATCGGCATAAAAAACTATGCCGCTGCCAATCCAGAAATTGACAGTGACGGTGAAGTCGTTTTAGCTTAACTCTTTTTTTTTTGTTGGGTGTTTACAAGCCCAATGAAAGTCCACCTAATTATTCATTGACATGTCTTAATAGACTATTAATGATCAAAGGCTATCATCAAGAGTATTGTAGATATGTTAGTTCACCAAGCAATTGGGTGTGGCAAAGATGACCTTGACTTTAGAATGGATAGGCTTAAACATACTCGTCCACCCAGGGCTTAACTCATTACAGTAGATAGAGCATTGGTATTAGGCGTAAAAGACCATTAAGAATTGAAGACAAGTATAAATGCAATTTACTCTAAGTAGGATGCTTTAGGGTAATAATATCTTTTCTTTAGCATAATCAGTCCCTTATTTTAGAACTCTGAACACTATTTAGGGTTCTCAATGACTATAATACTAGATGATGACTTATTTACACTTTTCATAAGTTTAAGACATTTTCTTCCTCACAACACAAAAAAACCTTTTCCCTTTTAGAAAAAAGCACAAGCCACCACGATGTTGAGTACCATAATAGTTATAAGCCTAAGCATATATATCTTTCAGATGATTAGAACATGATATTAACTCAAATGTTATGATGATGTTTTCCCCCATTTTTGTAAATGGACATGGTTAGAACATTAAAATCCCATTAGATATAAGAAAGAAAGAAAGAAAGAAATGGTCAATTACAAAATGGCTTTGACGAGTTTACATCAATTCAGGATTTCATTGGAAAGGGCTTAGACTAGCTTACATCAAATCATAACTATAAAAACAATACATAAGCTAATAAGCATCCAAATTAACTAATTATGTCAAATGGGCTTCTAAACTAATTATGTCAAATGAGCTTCTAAAACCATTCCTTTCTAACACATTTTAAAGTTTATATATATATATATATATATATTCATTTAATAAAAACTAGTTTATTGTATATGCTATGCTAGGGTAAGACCAACATTTTTTTAATGTAATTTTTTTCAAACTACAAGAAACTTTTTGGTATTGTTATTAAATCTAGTTCATCGACTCATCTTTGAAACCTCTCGACCCAATTTTTTATTTAACTCGAGTTTCAAATTAAAACATGTGGGAGTTGCCTAGACATGATCCAGTTGACTTGGTAAATCCAAAAATAACTTGGTATGACTAATAAAAATGCGGTTCGATTTAAAAAAATAAATTTAAGATGATATTATTATTATTGAGACTGTGACATATCGAATTGACTCGGGCTACATAACTTAACCCACCAAACTTGTCATCCGGGTTATGGACTCTTCTAGTTTTAAAAACTATGTTTTTTAAAATTACTTTTTTTTGTTCCGATGTGACTTAGTTAATTTGACAATTTCTAAATCTACCCGGATGATCGATAAAAACATGAATTGACTTTAAAAAATATTTCAAGATGATATTTTTTTTAATATTAAGACGACAATATATTTGATCGACTTGAACTTGACAACTTAATTGTCCAAACTCATAACCAGGGTCATGGACTCCGCTAGATTTAATAACTCTGTTTTTTATTAACTATTTTTACTTAACTATATGATAGCAAAAATATGATCTTATAAAATTAAGTACCAACCAAATACTAAGACATTTGTTTATGACTATGATAATCTTAAAGAAAAAAAAAACCAAAATAAATTATGAAAGTCAATTTAAAATAAACTAAGTAAAAATAAAAATAAAAAAAATTTGAAGAAAGACAAAAAAAAAATAAAATGTTTGCACTAAATAAAAATGTTTGCACTGTTCATATGATCAGTGCATTAGGTGTTTACCCTTTAATTCATATGAATCCCTAAATTCTATTCTTTCAGTGTTGCTAGTAATAACTGCAATAACCATTAATATCCAGCTATGCAATTCCTTTTCATTTTTTTCTTCTTCTTTTGTGGCCCGGACACCTTCCTTGGGCCAACCTAAGTTTGGAAATACTTGGAAATTAAAAAAATAAAAATAAAAATAAAAATAAACTTGTAGCTATGAAAGGGAAATTCAACGTAAACTTCGTTAAACTGTCAATACACTAACCACCATAATTATATGGCATATACTGCATTTCCAAGAAGATAAAAATAAAAAATAAAAAAATCAACCGGCAAATTATGCCAAACCTAAGTTCTTGGCGAGGAGCCAAGCTTACAATGAATCCATCAGCTTCTGCCATACCTTGACAAGCCGGCCAATTTGAAATGCCTTCAAATTTATTGTCCACTCTGAATTTTATTCACCCAAGTAGAGAGGGTAAAAAAAAAGAATTAGCCTAAAAATAAGGCAAAGGAATAGACTACAGGGAAGGATCTTAAACTCCTGATTTATAAACTAAGTTAAATAGTCAAAATCTTCTTTGAGGGAGGGGGCGTTTTAGTAGGTTCCTCCTACCTATTGTCTTCATCAGAAATACTTCGCTGAATTTGTTCTCGCCTTTCTCTCCATTTCACTCCCCACATCTTGGCCTCTGCCACAGCACGGTCCCGATCTAAATCCTTGTCTAATATCATTTTTGAGTGACTTGGGGAGAGGTCAATCTCTGGCCATTTGGCACAGTCATTCTTTACCTTCTTTGATTCATTTTTACGAGAGAACAAGTAATCCATGGCTTGCACCAATTCACTCGAGGAAGGGCGTGAATTGGCATTTTCACCGAGACACATAGATGCCACTTCTATAACCTTCTTTAAGACAGACATTGAGTACTTGCCTTTAAGCATTGGATCTGCTAATCTTGAAAAGTTGTGGTCTTTCATCAAGGGAAGTGCCTATATTCAAAAGGAAATTTTGAATTAGAAAATCGATATAATAAAAGATGATTAGAAAAATGTACCAATAATCCATTATGAGGAGAACCAAAAAACATTCTCATACCATATCTAAAGACACTAAAGAAAAATAAGCAGGATGATGCAGACATCTAATGTTAATCAAGCATGGTGACTTGATTCAGCTAGTGTCTAATCCTCGCGAAGTTAACAAGCATACATACTGGTTTTGGCAAACTGACAGATATGTAGAATTATAGGATGTGAATTACCCAGTTAACAAGATATTCTTGATGACCGTTAACCTCGTCCAGTGCTCTATGTCCAGTGATGAGCTCTAACAAAACAATTCCATAACTGTAGATATCAGTCTTTATGGTCAACCTTCCAGATGATGCATATTCAGGAGCACAGTAACCATAGGTACCCATGACCCTGGTGGAGACATAGGACTTATCACCAACTGGGCCAAATTTAGCAAGTCCAAAATCCGAGAGTTTTGGGTTAAAACCATCCTCCAATAATATGTTAGACGCTTTCAAGTCCCTGTATATGACGGGGGGATTTGCAGAATGCAGAGAATCCAATCCTCTGGCTGCACCCGCTGCTATCTTCATTCTTGTATTCCAGTCAAGAGGCTCCATATGCGGTGTCACATCTGCACATATAACATGTCATGACTTCATGCTAAATTATTAAAGACTTGGAAACGGCAGCAGATGTTCCGTGGCATCTCTATTTATGCAAGGTATTACATGCTATCTTTACTGCACTATTTATGGGAAATATGAGTTGCACAACATGAAGTGTACAGAAAATATCTTTTCATGCTGTTTCACTGGCTTTCGTATGCTTGTCTTTCTTATTTCTAGAAGGAAGAAGAGAAAACCCAAGCAAACCAGATATAATGGACAGTAAAATGAAGCAGAATCATCAACCTTAAGATTCACTGTACAAAGCTCACTGACAAACATGAAATGTTGTGACATGAATTCCAACTTGTTTACTCTTGTAACTTTCAAAATTATAAATTTCCCTTGGTTAGATAAAGAGATATCTTCATGTATTTAACCTTGTTGTAAGATAGACACTAACCAACAACAATTTTATTTTTTCAGATCAGGTAATTTAATCACTCAAATGGATTCTACTGTGAATTTTGTGTTTCAAATGAGAAATTTGTAGGTCCTTCCATGAAAGAAGTTCCATCATAAGCCGTCTTGAATTGTTTTCCATTGAAAGTCTGGGTACTCTAGGGTGCTTCAAATGACGTTATAGTAAAACCATATATTATGTTATAAGGAAGGAAGCAGAGAGATTGAAGATATACCAAAAAGGTGATCTTCCAAGGATCCCAAAGGCATGTATTCATAGACAAGAAGACGATGGTCTCCTTCGGCACAAAAACCAATCAAGTTGACAAGGTTAGGGTGATGCAGTAGGGAGAGCATGAGAACCTCCACCAGAAACTCCTTGTCGCCTTGGATACCTGATGGATCTAGCTGTTTAACAGCTACAACCTGCTACAACCGTATTAGGTGTGATCCAGGAAAAAAGAGACTAGTCAAAACAAATTCAAAAGAATTAACACGAGAAAAAATATTGGGAGCAAATGAGTAAAGAAACTAAAATAGCCTCTGTTTGTTCCAGAATGGGGGAAGAAAATCAAAAGTATTTTGAGCAAATAGAATTTACCTGACCAGTGCTTTCTAATTTTCCTTTAAATACAGCACCAAATCCACCTCTTCCAATTAAAGATTCAGACCTAAAATTGTTTGTTGCAAATGAAAGTTCTTCATAGGTGAATGTCGCAGAGAAATGAGCACTGGGACCATCTTTTACAACAGCTGATTTAAATCTTGAATCAACACTCTTTTTTGATACTGTTCCCAATCTTTGTTCTGTGTCGATTTTAGTAAAAAAAGATCAAACTTTTGAAGGGAACATGTTAGAAAGAAAAAGTGCGCTGTGCGAAATTCCAGAGGAGCAAATTATGTGTTTAACCATCTCAACCTACAGCAGATTACCAATAAGCGGTGGCTCTTTGAAAGCACCCTACAGAAGCAATGTGAATCAAGCACATTCCAATCCTAATTTTACTTTTATTCCACTCTTAAAAGATATTTCCAGTCTCCATAACAAAACGTGCATGTATCCTGTGTAAAATTTTTGCCAAAATAGATTCCTAGAAAAAGGCATGCACTAAGATTTGAGGAAAAATCCAACAACTGAAATTACTGATTAAAGTTGTAAAGCACCTGCCAAACTAACAGCTTTAGAGAAGGAAGAGCTTCAGTGCTAAACCAAATCAATAAAGGGATTCTCATTTTAAGTTTATTGCATCTCTTGTAAATCACATCAAAAGATTTCATTGAAGATTTTCCGATGAATAAGAGAAAAGTTTCTATAAGATGCAAACAAATGTAAGAGAAGAAAAGAGACATATATCGAAGCAAAAACAATTTCCTGTTATATCCAGGCTCTTCTGGTCATTGGAAGAGAAATGTATTAAAAAAACACTAACACTTGTTACAGTGGTTGCTGAACTAGCGTTGTTCGTGTATATCAAACAATCTACTTAACATATGACAAAGGCATGGTATTTCTCTATAAATTTTTTTGCCTCTACAGATAAGATAGTAAGGCAAGTTTTCAACATCATGGAAGAATCCGTGCTCCCTTTATCAGATTAACAAGTTCAGTTGATGTGCTAAAGTAGAACCAACGGAAAATTTCACTTCTTATAGAAATTTCTGGTCAGCAGATAACATTGCCTTGAAAAATGACAAATGTTTTTCAATTGTGAAATTGAAACTTGCAATTATGTGATCCATGTTATCATGCATTTGATTTAGAAATATTTATCATTCTCTTGCCTTCAGATATAGCATGTACATAAATTTCAGACAATCTGGAAAGCACATAAAAAGGACACCGCAATTTTGTGCATGATCACACTGTAACGACAGTGAATCAATTAGTACTCTAGATGAATCAAAATTCAAATTATCACAACAATTATAATTATATTTAGCAGCTAGACAATAAAGAGCACTAAGGAGCGAAACACGGTTGAAAGAGGAAGTTGCTACTACATTCAATAACATAAATCACTTGCTGAAATGATGGCTAGATTTCTAGCAAAAATGATGGGTTTTACAGTCTAAAGAATTGGTAGACTAAGGCAAACTAAGATAACATAAAAGAGATAACTCTTAAAACTATCAAATTCTCAGAGATCCACTCATCCCAAATCCGCATTGTGTTTGTGAAACAATTTCCATGCATAATCAAGATGGGGTTTGAAATTTGGTTATTCCCATAACCATGATGCATGCCTATCAAATCAAGAACCGTAAAACTATGTAATCAAAAAAATTCTAGACACGAAAAAAAACAAAATGTAAGAAAAAGAAACACCATTTAGAGATTACATCGTAGAATACATGGTTATCAGACAAAACTCACCATAAGATGGCTGTTTCTTGATATGATCGCTTTTCACCTTCTTGCTTTTAGAAAACCCGAAACAAGGGCAAAAACCCATTTCCAGAAAAACAAAACCACAATGTGATTTTCTAATAATTAGTGAACTTGACAATGGCTTATATTCTAAAAGAAATGCAGAAAATGAGAGTTTGTTCCGTTGGGAAATATAAGCCAAAAAGAAAAGAACGAAGAGGTCTTTTTTGGGGAGTTCAGGTTCAGATTATTAATTCTACACGCTTTCCTAGAAAAAAACATAAATTAAAATATAAATATTTTTTAAAAGGAAATAAAAAACAGCAACACCCTAAAGTACAACCGTACACGGTTGTTGTTTTCAATAGAATCTAGGTAGTTGTCTTTAACCTCGCTGTGACGTCAGAGAATTGGAAGTGACCATTTCGTAACATTAATAAATTATATGAAATAATTTTGGCAGGTTTCGTGGATAATTTGTATTGAATGATTACTTTCAATTCTGCCATGATTGAAAATTCCATACACTGGTTTTTTTTCTATGTAACTGTTAATTTGATGTCTTAAAAATAAACCTACATCACCATTGGGTTGCTGAACTTCAACATGCTTAATCACGCAGGCATATATGAATTTTTTCCTCTAAAAAATAGGTTTGTTTTTTAAAATACACAAAAGAAAAGTAATAGATGTATTGTTTTTTTTTTTTTTTTTTACTTATGTGTAATAATTTAAATGGTTAGATTTTAAAATGATTATAAAATTTTCTAGTTATTGATATGCTTTTTTTATGATATACCAAAACCCAGAATATTTATGTAACAAGTTATTTAGTTTGAGGATAATGATTAACCAAGATGTCCAAGTAAACAATTTTCTTCTCCTTATCTCCGGAAGCACCAAATTAATGATAAAAACTTAACTGCGTGCAAAAACAATTCAAATCGAGAGATTTAAAGACTCTCTGATTATAAAGTCAATAACTTTATGAGAAAGATAATAAATAACTTAAAAAACCTTAAATTCCAAGAGTAGATGGTGTTTGTTATTGTATTTTAGGATGATTAATGCTCTAACATATATGTAAGCTATTAAAAATAAAAAAAAGGTTCTAAACCCTTACTTGGATGGTTTAGGGGGTATTTATATCCCTTGAACCTTGTTAATTTCAGGCAAATAAATGATGGACAAATCCCTTACTTTTAGTGGCATTAATGAGGGACACATATCCCTTACATATCATTAATAATATGGTAAGTGTGGTAGCCCTTAAGAGACCTTTTATATATCTATAAGTGTAGGGAGATCGTTACCCCTGACATGAATAATTTATATAATTGTTCTAGAGGTAGGATTCACTAGATACTTACGACTTGGGATGTAACCAAATATAGAAAATTAAAAAAGTATGAAGGTTTATCCAATCCATAACACTTTTAGTTTAGAAGATTGTTTAGGATCTGGCATATTACTTGTGTTCAATTGATTACTAAACCCAAGTATTTTAGGTTTAACATCTCTATGAGCCCACATTTCCTTAGATTTAGTTGTCTGCTAAACCCAAGTATATTTGTTCTAGCATCACGCCAGGCCCAAGTTTCCTTAGGTTTAGCAGACAGTTTGTAAAACCCAAAAGTAAATAGTATTAGGTCGGCCTATGCTAAGAAAGAATTAAAGGAAACAAACTGGTCTGCTCTAGGTGGAAATTATGGGATGAAAACCAGGCTATCCTAGGTAGGAATTGGGGAAGGAGCAAGCCAACCCTAGGTTATCCAAAAAGAGAATAGGAACAATGTTAACCAGCCCCCAAACACCCCACCTCATTTATGAGTGATATAAATACAAGGGGGAGAAAAAGAGATGACTTTTCCTCCTTCAAAAGTCGGCAGCAGCCATAGTTGTAGTAACCCACCCCTTTCCAAGGGAAAACTGAACCAAACCAACCTGCATGTCACTTCCTTGAGTGTTTAATGGAAGGGAGAGTTAGAGAAAAGAAGAATAGTTGAAAACATAGAAGAAAAAAGAGCCTAGAAGGCCGGCTGGAATAGCAGGAGAAGGTGAGAAGAAAACTGTGAGGAAGAGAAGAAGAAATAACCAAACCTTCCTAAAATTGTTTGAAAACATTGAGGTAAGGGTGATATCATTTCCTTGGTTGGTTATTACTTGATGATTTGGATAAGGAAGGGGGGAGAAAATTCAAATAAAAGGTTTAGGGTTCTTACATCTTTAACTCAAAATTTAATAGTTAGATGAGAAGATTAGAGTAGAATAAAGAATCAAAGGACACAAGTATAGATTTCACAAAAGAAATATGAACAAATATGAATGATTTTTAATGTAAGAACCTAAAGAGAGGCCGACCAAATTAAAGGGCTGGACATAATGCAAATTAATGTGATAAAATGCTTTGAATTATGACCTTGTTAGAGTCTTAGAACATGCTTGAGCTAAAACAGAATTGTGCTTATATGTCATTGAAGAATTTGTGTGACTATGGATCAAAGGTATGGATATATGTTATAGCACGTTAATGGGAACATAAATGTGTTAGACTTGATAAAATGCATGTGAAAGATTGAATGAGAGGGAAAGCTATGTTTCGGCCAAGAAATCATGAAGAAACCTTACATGATGAACACCTTTAGAATAGCAAGAGATAGTGTCACACCCGGACATCGTGACGACCGATTAAAATTTTTTTGGAAAAGAAAAGGAACAAATATTTGGCATCTTGTTCTTAGGGGAAAAGATCTAGTTCAAGGAGTCGTCACCTAGTATTATGGTCACTAGGAACCCTAACCGGTCAATAGAGATTCTATGATACAAAACTGGTTATGCGAAAAGAAAGATACTATCACCCCTTAAGCGTCCTACCTGAGGTAGGCTACGTTGCTGGTTTTATTTTATATTGCTAAGAATTTGTTCTCCTCTCCTTTTTTTTTGTTCTTCATATCATGTTTCTGACTCTAGTGTTAGTGAACAGTACCTACAAATATTTCCAACTCTGGCATTGGTAAATATTGCACAAATCCAAAAAAATATGATATTCCTAACTCTAGCGCCAATGAATAAATACACAAAATTTGTATTAAAAGAAAAAAGAAACTATTTTTATTTTTTATGTTTTTTTTGTTATTTGTGTAGTTCGGTCTCAAATTTTTTAGAAGAAAAAAAAGAGAGAAAAAAAAAAAACCATTGTTGCATGCATGTGTGAGTAATTCACGCATGCATGCAACAGTTTGCAAAACAGGGAAAGAAGAGGAACTTACCTGGTCGCTGCAAGCGAAGGACAATGGCAATCAAGGCGTGAGGTTGTTGGCTAAAAAGAAACTCTCTCCTATGCTTCTTCTCGTATTGTGCTACCCCCTGTTCTCCTTTACATTTATGTCTGTGTTCATCCCCTTTGTTTGTCTTATGGTTCCTTCTCCTTTGTTCATTCTCGTCCCCTTCCTCTGGTTTTTTTACATGTTCTCCTTCGCATCCCCTATCCTTACTAAGAAGAGAAGGTTGCTGCAGCTATGGCTGTTGCATGCTCACGGTGCATAGATGAACTGTGACTGTTGGTGATGGTTGTGTGCTGGTGCAAGACGCAGAGAAGAGCTCATTGTTTGGAATGTGAAGCAAAGCTCCTAAAGTTGTTGTGGCTCACGGTTTGGCTGGTCTTAAGAGAAGTTGCTAGACTATGGGGGAGAATCTAATGGTGATGGGGAGAAGCCAAAAGAGGAAAGGAGAGGAATGAGGCTTTGGTTTTCTGGATGTTATCAGGCGGGGCTGAGAGAGAGGCGGGTTGAGATTGAGGCTATGAGGGTTCTCTTCTGCTGGTTCTGTCAGATGAGGGAGATGAAAGGTGGTCTTTTGAAAGGATACGGATGAGAGGTAACAGAGAGGAATTAAAGTTCTTGGTTCGTAGGGATAATAGGCTTTAGGTTTTCTTCTACTCCTTTTTTTTATTTGGCATTCTCCCTCCTCTTTATTAATGTCTCCCCCAGGGTTTCTTATAATGGCCTCCTTCTCTTGCTGTCGAAATCTCTCTTATTTTTAGGCTAATTAGGAGTCCTTGAGATACTCAATTTGTTCTTTTTTTATCTGATTTTTAAAGTTGGATAAATCTCTCAGAATTTGTGTTGAAAATTAATTCTGTTGCTGTCATAATTTTGCTATAATATCAACTCTATTGCAATTTAGACTTTGATTCTGACTTAGTTTCGTGCAATATTCGACTATCCCAACTATATTTTTTCATTCATGACATATTAAAAGCTTGATCTGCACCTTTCTAAGGTGTTAAGTCCCATCATTTTTATGTCAAACTTTCAGCTATATTGGGATGCTCGACATTGTTAGTTTCCGAATAAGATCAGGAGACCCATTTCAACCAACCTAATTGCATTTAGATTCTATCCTTCAAAAAGATTTTATCTGACTTGGAGTCCTTCATGAAAGTTGTAGTCCTGGAAGTGTAGATGAATTTGGGTTTTTCAATCGCCTTATTTCGATATCAGAATCCTAAGATATTCCCGTTTGAATATCTAGTGTACTTTGAGATCGAAGTTTTTTCCATAATACCTCCCTGAAAAGCTTAATATGTGTACTTTGATTTATATTCAACCCGCATTCTCATTCTAGAACTCTAACTTGGCGAAAAACCTGTCACAAGAAACTAGGTCCAAAACATAAAATGCAGAATTTCTTATCTTTAGCAATTAATTTACAAAGTCTCTTCAACATGCCAAACTCATAAAAATAACTCCAAAATCCAAATAAGATTAAAAACCAACAGGCCAAAATTGGGTTATAACAGTTGTCTCCTTTTTACAATGCTTATGGTGCAAAGGCATTGGAAAATTCAATTTCTTTTGACTCTGCATAGTAAGTTTTGTAAAGAAAAATAAGCGTGAAAACCCTTCCTCTTTTCTTTTGATTGATTTTTTGTTTTTTGTTTTTTTTGAAAAAATGATCCAATTATTCCAGACAACCTGCCCGATAGTAAAATGTAAGGAATGTCGCAAGTGGTCTAATTGTTCTAGCGACTTGCCCAATGATGAAATGCGAGGAATCTCGCAATTGGTCTAATTGTTCCAGGCAACCTGCCCGATGGTGAAAAAGAAACGTGAAGAATTTCGCGAGTGGTCTAATTGTTCCAGGCTACCTGCTCGATGATGAAATGCGAGGAATCTCACAATTGGTCTAATTGTTCCAGGCGACCTGCCCGATGGTGAAAAAGAAACGCGAAGAATTTCACGAGGGATCTAATTGTTCCAAGCAACTTGTCCAATGATAAAATACGAGGAATCTCGTAAGTGATCTAATTGTTCTAGGTGACCTGCCTAATAGGAAGAATAATGCGAAGAATTTCACGAGTGGTCTAATTGTTCCAGTCGATCTGCCTGATGATAAAATGTGAGGAATCTCGTAAGTGGTCTAATTATTCCAGGCGACCTGATGCAACCATATTATTTGAGAGTTTTACCCACATTTACCTAGTATTTTACCTATGTTTTATATATAAAATGCCTTGATATTCTTTGTTTTATGTTTTGAATGCACTTTTGGATGTAAGATTCAAAAAGAACTAAATTAGAGATAATTGATAGATTTGACCTCTGATTGATGTTTTGTGCAGAGCTTGAGCTCTAGAAGTTGAAACAAAGTGATTCCAATTGCATTAGAAAGCTAACACCCATAACTTTTTATAAATATATGAAAAGAAAAATAAAAAAAAACAAAGAACATGGAAATCGTAGTCTTCAAATTCAAATCTCGCATTTTGCCAGTGTTGACCTTCAGCCATTCCGACTTGAATATCTTGAGCTACAAAAGTCCATTTGATGCAAACTCATTTTTTTTTGAATTCTTGACTCAAAGATATCAGCCTACCTACTTCCAGTAGAAAAAGAGCTCATATGAGAGAGATATGATTTTTCTTAGATGACATATGAATTATGCCAACAGACAGGTTTTGTGAAGAAACAAATCCAAATTACATCCCAAAGTATCCGAACCGACATCCAAGTCTTTATTTCAGCAATTTAGCTCCTCTAAGTCAAAAGTCAAAGCTTGAAGATTTTATGCAAGGCTATTTCTCTATTTTTAGAAAAATAGTTATGAACTACTTAAATGTAAATTGTCTACTTAGAAAATGACTATTTTTGTAGAAAAGGGATTAGGGTTTCCTAGGATATAAAAAAGAAAGAAAGAAAGGAAAGGGGGAAGCCAGCCAAGAGAGAAAACGTATCTTCCTCTAAAAAACCCGAAATCATGCATTCTTCTTTCTTTTTGATTATTTGTTCAATAGACATGCAAGGCTAAACTTTTTTTCTTGGTTGCAAGGACACAAAAACCTTCAGATTTCAAGAACTGTGAGATTTATTTTACCTTTTCTTTTCAGTTTATATGATGAATGACACATATGATTTATGTTTGTTCTCCTATGCTTATTTTATATGATTGTTTATTTTAATTGTGAGAGCGGACTCTAAGTTATTATTGTGAACAATCTATTGCTAAGTTTGCTATCAAAACCGGAGTTGCGGTATATAAACTTGTGAAGCAACTGAGTTAATAATTGTGGCTGAACTACGTTATTAATCTTAAGGAGAACATTAGAACAAATCAAACATGAACTACGGACAATTATGTTATCTAGATTAATCAATTTATCTAGTTCTTAAGGTTGCCGTTGAATTAAATTATTAGTGCGGACACTGTGGTTGTTTGATGGTTATGATTAGTTATACAACGAATCTGCTAACTAATCAACGTAACAAGAGATAAATATTCAGAGTATAAATTGACATTTCATTTCCATGATCAGTTTTGATTTTTGTAGGTGGACGTTTACTTGTGACCAAGGTTTGTTTTCTTGATAAATTTTGGTTTTCTTTGATTTAGCATTGATTGTTTTTTTCTGTTTACGATAACATAGCATAAATAATTTCAAAACCCCCCCAGTTGCATATCATATAGCATAAAAATCTGAACTAAACCTTCCTCGTGGGATAGACCTCATGCTTGCTCTATACTATCTTGTTTATTTAAGTTAGGGTAATCAATTTGTGCGACCGCGACATCATAAAAATTTTGGCGTCGTTATCGGGGAAGTGATTTTAGTTGATTCTTGTGCTGTGATTGTTATTTATTTTGTTAAAAAAAAAGAGAAACAAATTTTTTGCTTGTGGTGGTATGATACAATTACTGTTCAAAACCGATTTTTGGTGGAATTAGGTCTCAGCCTTTTGTTTCCTAAAGGGAAACGATGTTCTGAATAGTTTTTGTGTTCTAGCGTCGGATTTTCATTCAATTTGCACCATTTTAAATCTCTTATGTGACTGGTTTCTTTTGAGTTTTCTTGACGATTTATGCCTGTAACTCGTTCTGCTAACCAAAAACAAGTGCAGGTAGATCTCAAACTAGAAAACACTTTACACAGGTTACGAAATGAAGCTCGCATCAACACCATGGTTGTTATACAATAACAGACACTTAAGGAGCTCATTGCTCCTAATGTGGAGAATCAACCATTGTCCATAAATATTTACAATAATGCCAACTTCGAGCTCAAGTTTGGTTTTATACACTTATTGTCAATATTCAATGGACTTCCGGAGAAGATCCTCATACTCATTCAAAGAGTTCCACATGGTTTGTGTTAGTATGAAATCGAATGGAGTTGATGAAAAATAGGTTAAGTTGAAAGCTTTCCATTTCTTTTTAAAAAAGGCAACAAAGGCATGACTTTTCTCTATTCTCCCAGGTTCCATTAAGAATTGGAAATATGTGGGATTCGGCAATCTCATGGGGAGACACTCTTTGAGTATTGGGAAAGATTTGAGTAACTGTGCATTCAATGCCCTCATCATCAGAGATACCCGATCAGCTGCTCATTCAATATTTCTATGAAGGACTAATGCTTACTGACCGTAGTATCATTGATGCGGCAAGTGGAGGGGCATTGGTAGATAAGACACCCGAGGTTGCATGCCAATTGATCACAAATATGGCAGCCAATTCGAAATAATTTGGCACACGTGGAGACTTCCCAAGAAAATGAGAAAATACGGTAAGTATTTCTAACCTTGAGAATAAAGTTAATGATCTTACTTCTCTTGTGCGTTCTTTGGCTTGTGAAAATGCACAGTAGGTGAAAGTTTGTAGCATATGCTCCTTACAAGGACATGCTTTGGATATGTGCCCAACAATGCAAGAAGATTACATTGAACAAGTTAATGTAGTTGATGTAGCATTCAATGCATAGCCCAGCGTAAGTATGATCCCTTTTCCAACACGTACAATCCTGGATGGAGAGATCATCCAAACTTATGCTATGGAAACCCGCCTCAACAAGGCAATCAAGGTCGACAGTTCCATGGATTTCAGTCCCAACAAAATTATCAAGCGAGACAGCCCCCTACATTCATAAATTCCAATGTTATGGGGTCATCGAATGATGATCTTCGTGAGATGATGAAAACCTTGGCTTCTAATACAGTGACATTGCAACAAAACGTCATGTCTTTTCAATAAGAAACAAGGTCAAGCATTCACAACTTAGAGAAGCAAATGGGGCAAGTAGCTTCAAGTATAGGGAAATTAGAGGCACAAATGAATGGAAAGTTGTCCTCCCAAGCATTGAATCCAAAAGAGAATGTCAGTGTGATCACGCTGCGGAGTGGGAAAGAACTTAAAGAGCAAAGGTCGAAACAAATTGAGATGGAGGAAGAAGAGGAGATAGAAACCAAACTGAGTATAAAGAAGAAACACCCTTCTCCTCTACAAAATGAAACAACGACCAATACTCCAAAGGTAAGTCCTAATTCAATGAATTCCAGTTTTAAGATAATTCCCTCATTTCCTGTGAGTTCTTCTAGGTCTAAGAAAGAGAACAAAGAAAAAGAGATTTTAGAGGTTTTCAAGAAAGTGGAACTCAACATTCCTTTGATTGATGTTATCAAGCAAATTTCCAAGTATGCCAAATTCTTGAAGAGTTGTGTACTACCAAGAGAGCTTACAAGCTAAAAGGTTACGAAACGGTAAGTATGAATAAAGTTGTATCTGCTGTTGTTCAAAAGAATCTACTTTTGAAACAAAAAGACCCAAGTGCGTTTACTATCCCATGTGTTATTGGTAATGCTAGTTTTAAAAGAGCCTTATGCGATTTAGGTGCATCCATTAGTGTTATGCCTAAACATGTTTATGATTCTTTTGAGCCTTTGATTAAAACTAGCATTGTAATACAACTTGTGAATAGTAGTTTTGTTTATCCACTTAGTGTGATAGAAAATGTCTTAGTTAAGATTGATAGTTTGGTTATTCCATGCGACTTTTATATTTTTGATATGGAACGTGATTCTTGTGACTCATCAAACAACACTCCTATATTGTTTGAGAGACTATTCTTGAAAACTGCCAATATAAAAATTAATTATGGTAAGGATACTTTATCTATAAAAGTGGGAGAGAAAAAAATTGAATTTAATTTTCATGATGCAATGAAATATCCTTACAACAATGTTTATTCTATCACATGCTATGACCAAGTTGATAAGTGTGTGCAACATGTTTTTGATTTTGATTGTGACGATGGATTAAGCATGGCTTTGAGCTATGACTATGATTTTACCAAGGTAGAAGAGATGGAGAGGCATATCCGTGTTCCCCTAAACGTACAGGAATCAACATTGGCTTTGCAAGCTTTGCAAACTATTCCCCATGGTAATATCTTTGTTGATTTAGTACTTTCACATAAAAAGTTTTTGCCATCTATTTTACAGGCCCCCAAGTTAGAATTGAAACCTTTGCCTGATAATTTGAAGTATGTATTCATTGGCGACAACAATACACTTCCCGTTATCATAGCAAAAGGAAAAACTTGTGAAGTTGTTGTGCGATCACAAAACAACTATTGGATGGACTTTAGCCGACATCAAGGGCATTAGTCCCTCGATGTGTATGCTTCACATACTATTGGAGGACAATGCGAAACCAACGAGGAAAATGCAAAGAAGGTTGAATCCCCCTATGATGAAGGTAGTGAAAGCTAAAATTTTTAAATTATTAGATGCAGGAGTCATTTACCCCATCACGGACAGTAAATGGGTGGCGCCTATCCATGTGGTGCCCAAAAAGACTGGAATCACATTGGTAAAGAAAAAAAAGGATGACCTCATTCCTACCCTCATCTCGAGTGGTTGGAGAATGTGTGTTGATTATAGAAAGCTTAATCTTTCTATACGTAAAGATCATTTCCCATTACCATTCATGGACCAAATGCTTAAACGCTTAGAAGGTAAGTCTTTTTATTGCTTTCTTGATGGATATAGTGGATTTAATCAGATTGTTATTAATCCTAAAGATCAAGAAAAGACTACATTTACATGTCCATTTGGTACATATGCATATAGGAGAATGCCCTTTGGTCTCTGTAATGCACCCGCAACTTTTCAAAGATGCATGATGAGTATTTTTTCTGACTATGTTGAAAGAATAATTGAGGTTTTCATGGATGATTTCATGGTGTATGGTGATTCTTTTGATAAGTGTTTAGAAAGTTTATCTTTAGTCTTGAAAAAATGCATTGAAACTAACCTTGTCTTGAATTATGAATAGTGTTATTTTATGGTAGAAAAAGGAATAGTTCTTGGGCATGTTATGTCTTCGTGTGGATTAGAGGTTGATAAAGCTAAAATGAATGCCATTTCATCATTGTCTTACCCCTCATGCGTGAGGGAAGAACGTTCTTTTCTTGGCCATGCAGGTTTCTATCAACGCTTTATCAAAGATTTCTCGAAGATTACAACACCCTTGTGCAAATTATTAGCTAAAAAAGTGGATTTTATGTTTGATCAAGCATGTAAAGATGCCCATGATGAGCTTAAGAGGCGTGTCACATCTGCCCCTATCATCCAACCACCAAACTGGATGAGCCTTTTGAGATAATGTGTGATGCGAGTGACTATGCGGTAGAGGTTATACTTGGGCAAAGAATAGGGAAGAATTTGTATGTTATCGTCTATGCTTCCCGCATGTTGGACAAAGCGTAATGAATTACCATACAACTGAAAATGAACTTTTTGCAGTGGTGTTTGCTCTTGAAAAATTCAGGTCATATCTACTTGGTACAAAAGTTGTTGTTTTTACTGACCATGTAGCTTTAAGGTATCTTTTGAAGAAAAAAGAGTCCAAACCAAGATTGATTAGGTGGAGCTTTCTTTTACAAGAATTTGATCTTGAGATCAAAGACAAAAAAAGGTGTTGAAAACCATGTGGCTGATCACTTGAGCCGACTGAGGACCAAGGATATACAAACCAAAACAATAACAGAGACATTCCTCGATGAGCAGTTGTATGTGTTACATTCCTCTACAAGACCATGGTATGCTAATTTGGTGAACTATTTAGTCACCAAAGAATTCCCTCCAGGTTTGTCTACATCCCAAAAAGACAAGTTACGAGCTGGTGCTAAATATTATTTTTGGGACACTCTTTATCTGTGAAAATTTTGTGTGGATCAAGTAGTTAGGAGATGGGTATCACAAGATGAATTTCATTTCATTCTCATCTTTTGTCATTCTTATTCTTGTGGTGGGCATTTTGGAGCAAAAAGAATGACCTAGAATGTACTTGAAAGTGGTCTTTATTGGCCTTTGATTTTTAAGGATGCATATAACTTTTGCAAATCATGTGAAAAATGCCAAAGAATAGGTAATATCAATCATAAAAATCAAATGCCTTTAACGAATATTCTTGTGAGTGAAATTTTTGATGTTTGGGGTATTGATTTTATGGGTCCATTTCCTTCTTCTTTTAGTAATCTTTATATCCTTCTTGCTGTTGTTTATGTATCCAAATGGATTTTGGCAAAAGCCACATGAACTAACGATGCTAAGGTTGTTTTAGATTTTGTCAGGACTCACATATTTGACAGGTTTGAAATCCCTAAAGCTATCATTAGTGATCGTAACACTTATTTTTGCAATCGTTCAATGGAAGCATTACTCCGCAAATACCATGTGACTCATCAGACTTCCACAACCTACCACCCTCAAACGAATGACTAGGCTTGTAAATCTCGAGATAATCAAGGCTGGATTAAATTAAAGAAAATAAATTAAATTAAAAAGAAGTGGGGGCAAAACGAATACATTTAAAGAAAATGGGGTCTAAATGCAAATAAGAATAATTATAGAGCATAAATAC
>Ga0307515_10006878_pt1 | contig 22624 bp, 16 predicted proteins | sample 17_EM_MG_FD_194513 | JGI IMG/M metagenome (GOLD analysis project Ga0307515, IMG submission 194513) | Populus trichocarpa ectomycorrhiza microbial communities from riparian zone in the Pacific Northwest, United States - 17_EM | ecosystem: Host-associated > Plants > Roots > Unclassified | place...
CTGCAGGCCGGCATTGGCCGTTGCTTGGATCGTCGTGAACTCAAGATCGTTAGCATTTTTGCGCGCAATGCCGCCGCGCTGTGTCGCGACCCAGAGTTGTCCGGCGGAATCCACCCTGGCGTCGACGAGAACGTTGTCCGCCAGCCCTTGCAAGTCGGAACGCGACTGGCGGATATGATCCATGTCGTAGCCGTCGTATCGATTGAGACCGTCCTCGGTTCCGAACCAGAGAAATCCGGCCGGGTCTTGCACGATCACATTCACGGAATTCTGCGAAAGACCGTCGGCGACGCCGACGCGCTCGAATCGCATGGGCGCCGCCGCCTGCGCGAGCGCGCACATCAACATCATGAGTGCCGAAAAAAGCAAACGCGGCGCTGGGATCAGCGCCGCGCGTGAGAGTTTGCCTAGCCTTGCATTCATCCGTGAGGCCGCGACTCGACGCCGGGCGCACGATCGTCGAACGGGGCGGACTTGCGATCCGGCAAGCGCAACTCTTCGGCTGCGAGCGAGGCATTGATGTCGCGAACGAAGTTGGCCAGGTCTTGGGCCGAAAGCGGCTCACAACACAGGCTGCCTTGATATTTGTCGCACCCGAGTGAGGTCAGGAAGTTGAGCTGCTCGAGCGTTTCGACGCCCTCCGCAACCACCTTAAGCCCGAGCCCATGCGCCAGAGCCATGATGGCGCGTACGATCGCGCCATTGGTGGAATCTTCGGGCACGCCCGCTATAAAGCTGCGGTCGATCTTCAGCTCATCGAGTGGGAAGCGGCGTAAATAACTCAAGCTGGAACAATTGACGCCGAAGTCGCCGACGGATGTGCATACACCTATCTCACGAAGCTCACGCAGCGCAGCCGCCGCGCGCTCCGGGTCTTGAATCAACGAGCTTTCGGAGAGCTCGAGTTTGAGGAGCCCGGGTTGAAGTTGCGAGTTAGCGAGCGCGCGCCGCACTTGCGTCGGCAGGTCATGCTTGAACTGATGCACCGATAACTTCGCAGCGACGCGAAGTTGCAACCCGTCGCTGTGTTGCCAGGCGGCAGCCTGGCGACAAGCCTCGGCAAGCACCCATTCGCTGATCTCATAGATCGTCCCTGTGGTTTGCGCCATCGGCATGAACAGCTCCGGCAGCAACATGCCGCGCGTAGGGTGTTGCCAACGGAGTAGCGCCTCGACGCCGCGGACGATGCCTGTGGCGATTTCCAGCTTCGGCTGATAGTGCAGCACCAATTGATTCTCGCCGACGGCGCGCCGCAGATCGTTCGTGAGCTCAAAGCGCTTCAGGGTGTCGTCATTCATTGCCGGCGCAAAGAACTGCGCTTGCCGCCCGCCGAGCTGCTTCGCATGCAGCATCGCGGCCTCCGCATGCAGCAGCAGCGAGATCGCATCCGATCCATCATCCGGATACACGCTCACCCCAACGCTCGCGTCGGGATAGATCTCGGTGACGCCCAACAACACCGGCTGCGAGAGCACCTTCATGATCTTTTCAACGACGATGTGCACATCTTCGATCGCACTGACATCGGTCGCCAACAGCACAAACTCGTCGCACGCATGGCGCGCAAGAGTGTCCATCTCACGAGTGGCGCCGAGTAAACGCTGCGCCACCTCCACCAGCAGGCGATCGCCCAAGTCGCGGCCTAGCGAGTCGTTGACGGACTTGAAGCGCTCGAGGCTCAGCACCATTGCCGCGAACCGGCACTTGCGCCGATCAGCCTGCAGCATCGCCTGATGCATTCGGTCTTCGAGCAGCAACCGGTTCGGCAGAGCCGTGAGCACGTCGTGCGTGAGGAGGTGCTTACCCGCGGCTCGGTGAGTGCGCCGGTGCGCGGCGCTCGAGGATGGATGCGGCCAGATGACCGCCCACTTCGACCACGTAATGCGGAACAAAGGTAGCAGCACACCTATAGCTACCGCGCACAGAAGCAAGACTGATTCGAGAGTTCCCCAAAAACCTTCCCGCGCGGCGTGTATCGATACCTCGCCTAAGTCGTTCATGATTTTACGGATCTCCAAGAAGCGTGAAGTCTGCTGCGAGCAGCACTGCTTGCGCCGAGACTCCAATCACATGCTCATACCTTAAGGCCGGATAATTCTTCGTAGTTTTCTGGTGACCGCCCACCAGCGCGATGCCCTGCGCGAGTTGTTTCTGTTAGAACACAATCTCAGGTTGTTTTAAAGATGAGACATCTTTATGGATTTCACAGGTTATCTTGTTACGCAGCAGCAAGCGCTTCGAGTCAAAGTGCGAGTACGCAACCACCTAAGGTGAGAGATGCGCTCGGTGGCCAACAGCTCGCGAACCTCACTGCCGCTGAGCGCACACCGGACTATGTCGTAGACAGATCGGTATTGTTAATTTGAGGAGGAACGGAACGTGGAGTCGCTCGCAGAGCTCATCGAAGCTCACGAAATCGATTTGAAATGCCCGAGCTGCGCACGGACGATCAAGCGTTCGATCGCATGGCTGCGCAAGCACCGGGACATGTCTTGTCCGAGTTGCGAGACGACCATCATTCTCGGCACGTCGAAGTTGAATGCCGAGATGCGCAACATCGAGCGGCAGATGGCGGAGCTGCATCGGCAGCTCACTCAGAAATTCGGCGGGGCGCCGCGCGGCGGCGGCTGAGCGCCGCCGCCGGTCCCGCGAGCGCCCGGCGGGTCGATGCCAACGGAAAAGCGCCTCGTCGGTCACAAAACCTTCGTCTTCGGAGTTGAGACTCGTCTTGGCCGAGCCGATCAGCTACAATCCGCGCCCCGATTTTTTGGAAGCGCGATTTGCGGGGCATGCGGTTGAGCAATTGCCCCAAAGTTGAGCATTAACTCACCGATCTTTTTTGCGAGGGCGCCTTCATGGCTATCGAGCATGCGCGGATGTGCGGATCTTGCGAGCGGGAATGCCCGAGCTGGGCCGATCGTTGCCCGAGCTGCGGCAACACGTCCATGTTTCACCGCATCGTGCTAATCCCGGCGGTCTCCACGATCCAACGCACCGAGCCGGTGACCCTCGTCAGCACGGCCAAGCGCCCGACAAAGCGCGCGAAAACGCTCAAAGCTCCTGCGGATGGGGCGTCTGAGGTCGTTGCGCGCTAGCTCTCGAAAACCGCGTAGAACCCTCAAAGGCCCCGCCGGAAACGACGGGGCCTTTGCTTTTCTGGCGCCGTGTGTTTGCGGACCAGGGACGGAAAAACAGGTCACACAGCACCAGGAGCATTTTCGATGATCGTCAGAGAACATAATCCCCGGCCTACCGTGGCCATCGTCGGCGCGACCGGCGCCGTGGGAGTCGAGCTGATCCGTTGCCTCGAGCAACGGGAATTTCCATTGTCCGAGCTTCGGCTCTTCGCCTCCGCCCGCTCCGCGGGCAAATCCATGTCATTCCGCGGCGGGTCGCTCGTCGTACAAGAGCTGACTGAGCGCAGCTTCGAGGGCGTGGATATCGCGCTCTTCTCCGCGGGCGGCGCCACCTCCAAGCGCTTTGCGCCGATCGCCGTGCGCCAAGGCGCGGTGGTCGTCGACAACTCCTCCGCGTTTCGCATGGATGCGGACGTGCCGCTGGTGGTGCCGGAGATCAACGCCGCAGAGATCGACAAGCATCACGGCATCATCGCGAATCCCAACTGCGCCGCGATCATTTCCATCACGCCGCTGTGGCCGATTCACTGCTCGAATCCGCTGCGGCGCCTGATCCTATCGACTTACCAGGCCGCCTCCGGCGCGGGGTGGGCGGCAATGGAAGAGTTGCGTGAAGCGACGCGCGCGAGCCTCGAGGGCCGCGAATATCACAACACGGTCCTGCCGCATCCGTATGCCTTCAATCTCTTCAGCCACAACACTCGCATCGATCCCAGCACCGGCTACAACGAAGAAGAATCCAAAGTCATCCAAGAGACGCGCAAGATTTTTGGCGATGCGACGATCCGGGTGACCGCCACTTGCGTGCGCGTCCCGGTGCTTCGCGCCCATTGCGTTTCGATCAACTTCGAATGCGAGCGGCCCATAACGGCTGCGGAGACTCGCAAGATTCTGTCCGACGCGCCGGGCGTCAAGATCGTCGACGACGTCGAGCGCAATTACTTTCCCATGCCGAAAGACGCTTCAGGCCAAGACGACATCCTGGTTGGCCGCATACGGCAGGACGTGAGCGACCCCTCGGGCCGCTCGATCGCGCTGTTCGTGGCCGGGGATCAGTTGCTCAAGGGCGCCGCTTTGAATGCGGTGCAGATCGCGGAGCAAGTGATAGCGCGGCGGCACTAGCAACAGCGATTCACCCCGCTCCACTTTTGAATCAGCCTTTCGTCATAGAAGGCTCGGCGTGAGAGCGGGGTCGTTTCGGGATGAGCGCGCGCGAGATGCTCCAAGTAACGCTCGTACGCATCGTCGCCCGAAACGGAGCGGATAAAAGCCCACACCGCGCGCGCCCAGGTCTTCATGAATGACCGCCGCCGACCGCTGTTTCGAGCTGTGTGACTTGATACGGCGCTTCGGAGCTGGTGAGGGTGGGTAAGCCGCGAATGAACCGCCACGACACGCGGATCATGTCGACGATCACGAACCAAAGAATGAGCGTGAACAGCACCGTCAGCCACGCATCGAGTTGCTGATTGAAGATCAACTGCGGAGCGACGGCCGCTTTATCCGGTGGCAGCGCGCCCGAGGCGAGCTTCGCCGCCAGATCGTTTGCGGCGGAGAAAAACCCCACGCGCGGATCTGGACTCGTGAGCTTTTCCCACGCGGCGACCGTTGTGATGACGGCAAGCCACGCGAGCGGTCCACCCGTCACCCATGCATAGCGGGCCTTGCCGGATTTGACGATGATCGCCGTGCCGATCGCCAATGCGATGGCCGCGAGCATTTGATTTGCGATGCCGAACAACGGCCAGAGAATGTTCACGCCGCCGTTCGGATCGATGACGCCGATGTACAAAAAGTAGCCCCAGCCCGCGACCACGACGGTGCTCGCGAAGACCACCGATGGATACCAACTGGTGCGGCCGAGCGGCTTGATCACATGGCCGAGCGCATCCTGCAGCATGAAACGGCCGACTCGCGTGCCGGCATCGATGGTCGTGAGAATGAACACGGCCTCGAACATGATGGCGAAGTGATACCAGAGGCTGAGCAAGCCTTTGCCAAAGGTCGAACCGAAGATGCTCGCCATGCCGACCGCGAGAGACGGCGCGCCGCCGGTTCGCGCGAACAAAGTGGTTTCGCCCATCTCGCGCGCCAACGTTTCCATTTGCTCTACGGTGACGGGAAACCCCCAACTGGAGATGGTCGCCACCGCCGCTTCCGGCGCGGCGCCGACGACACCGGCCGCGGTGTTGATGGCGAAGTACACACCGGGGTCGAGCAGCGCCGCGGCGATCATCGCCATGATGGCGACAAAAGATTCGAGGGCCATGCTGCCGTATCCGACCAGCCGCACATCCGACTCGTTCGAGATGAGCTTCGGTGTCGTGCCGCTCGCCACCAGCGCGTGAAAGCCGGAGATCGCGCCGCACGCGATCGTGATGAACACGAACGGAAACAGCTTGCCGCCGAATACAGGGCCCGTGCCGTCGATGAATTGCGTCAGCGGCGGCATTTTGAGCTCCGGCCGCATCAACAGGATGGCGATGGCCAGCAGCACCACGACACCTAACTTCAAGAAGGTGGAGATGTAATCGCGCGGCGCGAGCAACAGCCACACCGGCAAGGTTGCCGCGATCCAGCCGTATACGATGATGAAGGCCGCGAGCGGTACACCCGGGTAATCGAACCAAACTCGAATCGCGGGATGATGATCGACGTAGCCACCGCCCACCACGGCCAGCACCAGTAGCGTCATGCCGATCAAAGAGCCTTCCAATACTCTTCCCGGCCGCCAGTAGCGCAAGTAAAGCCCGATCAGGATAGCGACAGGAATCGTCGCAACGACTGTCGAGGTGGCCCAAGGGCTGTGCTTCATCGCGTTCACGACGACCAGACCGAGCACGGCGATCAAGATAATCATGATCGCCAGCGTGCCGACGATCGCCGCAAACCCACCGAACGGACCTAACTCGTCGCGCGCCATTTGCCCGAGGCTGCGGCCATTTCGCCGCGTCGAGAGCAGCAAGATAGTCATATCTTGCACACAGCCGCCGATGACGGAGCCGACGAGAATCCACAGCGTTCCGGGCAAATAACCGAATTGCGCCGCAAGTGTCGGACCGACGAGTGGCCCCGGGCCTGCGATAGCGGCGAAGTGATGGCCGAAAACGATCCAACGGTGCGTCGGAACGAAGTCGCGCCCGTTACTCAGCCGCTCGGCCGGCGTGGCGCGAGTGGAATCCACCGACAGCACACGGGCGGCGATCCAAGCCGCGTAGAATCGATAGCCCAGTGTGTATAAGCAGATGGCGGCTACGACGAGCCACAGTGCGTTGATTGTCTCGTGACGATGAATTGCGATGCCGCCCAGGGCAAACGCGCACACCACGGCAAGTCCTATGCCGCTGAGTCGCTTCAACATGCGATCCCCCTCCGCCCAGTCCGTGACGGCGCATGATGCCTGAAAAGTGGGCCTCGGAGCATGCCCGGGTCATGGGCACCGTCGCGAGGGGCGCTTCCCCAACAACCAGATTGGCGCGATCGTTTCGCGCGCACAGCGAGCGCTATGTAAGCGAGATGATCGCCGCAAGATGCCGCTGTGGGACGGTGCGCAGCAGGTGATCCATTGCTCGGCCAGGCTCCTAGAGACGCCGCGCCACGGCCCGCCATTCGGCGGCATCTACCGTATTCGACAGCAGCATCGCGATGGTCATTGGCCCGAGCCCGCCCGGCACGGGCGTAATGAAAGCTGCGCGCCGCGATGCCGGCTCAAACTCCACGTCGCCGACGAGTTTTCCCGAAGGCAAACGATTGATGCCGACATCGAACACTGCCGCGCCCGGTTTAATCCACTCTCCCGGCACGAAACCGGGCTTGCCGACCGCGGCGACGACGAGGTCCGCGCGTTCGACTTCCGATTTCAAATCACGAGTGCCAGTGTGGCACACCGTGGTGGTCGCGCCCGCCAGCAGCAACTCCAGAGCCATAGGCCGGCCGACGATATTCGATGCGCCCACGACGGTCGCGCGCAGCCCGCGCAAGGCGATGTTGTATTCGCTCGCGAGCTTGATGACTCCCCAAGGCGTGCACGGACGCAGCCGTGGCCGCTTTTGCGCGAGCAGACCCGTGTTCAACGGATGAAAGCCGTCCACGTCCTTGGCCGGATCGATCGCATCCATGATGTGCGTGGAATCGATGTGACTCGGCAGCGGCAGCTGCACGAGAATGCCATCGATCCGATTGTCGTGGTTCAGGTCGCGCACGAGCTCGAGCAACGCTTGTTGACTCGCGGTGACAGGCAGATCGTGAGATATCGATTCGATGCCCGTCTCTTCGCACGACTTGCGCTTGTTGCGCACATAGACGGACGAGGCCGGATCCTCTCCGACTTGCACGACGGCAAGCCCGGGCTTGCGCCCATGCCTGCGCGCAAACTCATGAGCGCGCGCGCCGGTCTTCGCTCGTTCTTTGGCCGCGAGCACCTTGCCGTCCAGGATCACGGCGGACTTCAATACTTCAGACATGGCTCAACGAAGCACGACGGTCTTGTTGCCGTTTCTCAAGGCTGACGAGGCAGACGCTGACGGGGGTGCGGAGTCCTTGATGACGGCGGCCCTGGAATTATTTCTTTAGAGAATTTGGCACGGCGCTGCGATCAGTCAGCGCCGTGCGGTTTGCGGGACGATCAATAGCGGTAGTGATCCGGCTTGTAAGGCCCGTGCGTGTCGACGCCGATGTAGCGAGCTTGCTCGGCGGTGAGCGTGGTGAGCTCGGCGGCCAGGGTCTTCAGCTGCAGCCGGGCGACTTTCTCATCCAAGTGCTTCGGCAGCACATACACCCCGATCGGATACTTCTGCGGATGCGTCCACAGCTCGATCTGCGCCATCACTTGGTTGGCGAAGGAGGAGCTCATCACGTAGCTGGGATGACCCGTCGCGCATCCCAAGTTCACCAGCCGCCCTTCGGCCAAGAGAATGATCCGCTTGCCGTCGGGGAAGATCACCTGATCCACCTGCGGCTTGATGTTCTCCCAGGGGTAAGCCTTCAAGGCCGCGCAGTCGATCTCGTTGTCGAAGTGCCCGATGTTGCACACGATCGCGTTGTGCTTCATCGCGCGCATGTGATCGTGCGTGATCACATGGAAGTTGCCCGTGGCGGTGACGAAGATATCGGCCTTGTCCGCCGCATAGCTCATCGTGACCACGCGGTAGCCTTCCATCGCCGCCTGCAGGGCGCAGATCGGATCGATCTCGGTCACCCACACTTGCGCCGACAGCGCCCGCAGCGCCTGGGCGCAGCCCTTGCCCACATCCCCGTAACCGGCCACCACCGCGATCTTGCCGGCGATCATCACATCCGTGGCGCGCTTGATCCCATCGACCAAGGATTCTCGACAGCCGTAGAGGTTGTCGAACTTCGACTTCGTCACCGAGTCGTTCACGTTGATCGCCGGAAAGGCCAGCCGCTGCTCCTTGGCCATCTGGTAGAGCCGCTTGACCCCGGTGGTCGTCTCCTCCGAGACGCCCCGGCAGGCCTTCAGGCGCACCGAGTACCACGTCGGGTCTTTCGCCAGTTGTGCTTTGATCGAGGCGAACAGGCACTCCTCCTCCTCGCTCGTGGGCGTGCCCAGCACGCTCGGATCCTGCTCGGCCTGCGTGCCTAAGTGCAGCAGCAAGGTGGCATCCCCGCCGTCATCCAAGATCAGGTTCGAGTAGCCCTGATCGGGCCACTCAAAGATCCGGTGCGTGTAGTCCCAATAGTCCGCCAAGGACTCGCCCTTCCACGCATACACCGCGGTGCCTTGGGCGGCGATCGCCGCCGCGGCGTGATCTTGGGTGGAGAAGATGTTGCAGGAGGCCCAGCGCACCTGCGCGCCCAAGGCCTGCAAGGTCTCGATCAACACCGCGGTCTGGATCGTCATGTGCAAGGAGCCGGTGATCCGCGCCCCCTTAAGCGGAGCGGACGGGGCGAACTCCTCGCGGATCGCCATCAGACCGGGCATCTCCCCTTCGGCGATGCGGATCTCTTTGCGCCCCCAAGCGGCGAGCGCCAGGTCCGCCACTTTGTAGTCGGGGGAAGATGAAGACGGGCCCGCGGCGGGCTTCAAGTTTGCGTTCATGTGATGAGCTCCAACGTTTTAAGGTTGCGAGCGCGGTTGGCTTCACTCATGGCCTCTCGCTGAGCCTGGCAAGGCAAACCCTTGTCGCAGCGCTCCTCAGCGAGCCGGTCGACGGGCCGCGCGCCCTCGAAGAACAGGCACCGCGCGACCCTTCATTCCTCTCTCATGCGCCGTAGGCGGGACGTTCCCGACACACACAGCGATGTCTACCCATTCAGCAACGGCTCCTAGCCAATAGGGGCCGCGCATTAAACACCATCGTCGCAGGGCGCGAAAAGCGCAGGCGCAGGCGACTGCGTCGCGCGCGCTCAGGCCGCCTTCGCCGCCTTGCCCTCTTTGCCCGCCTCGGCCGCCAGCGCCTCCGCCTTGTCCGTCTTCTCCCAGGTGAACTCGCTCTCCGTGCGACCGAAGTGACCGTAGCTGGCCGTCTTCTGGTAAATCGGACGCACCAGATCGAGCATCTCGCGAAGCCCGTACGGCGTCAGATCAAAGTGCTTGCGCACGATCTGCGTCAAGCGCTCGCGCGTCAGGCGGCTCGTGCCGAAGCTTTCCACCATGATCGAGGTCGGCTCGGCCACTCCAATCGCATAGGAGACTTGCACCTCGCAGCGCTCGGCCAATCCCGCCGCCACGATGTTCTTCGCCACGTAGCGCGCCGCATACGCCGCCGAGCGATCCACTTTCGAGGGGTCTTTACCCGAGAACGCTCCGCCCCCGTGACGGGCGTAGCCGCCGTAGGTATCCACGATGATCTTGCGACCCGTGAGCCCACAGTCGCCCACCGGACCGCCGATCACAAAGCGGCCCGTGGGGTTGATGTGATACTTCGTGCGCTTGTCGATCCACTTCGCCGGCAACACCGGCTTCAAGATCTCCTCCATTACCGCCTCGCGCAGCGCTTTCGTCGACACATCCGGGTCGTGCTGCGTGGAGAGCACCACCGCCTCCAATCCCACCGGCTTGTCGTTCTCATAGCGCAGCGTCACTTGGCTCTTCGCATCCGGGCGCAAAAAGGACAGCTTGCCGTTCTTTCTCACCTGCGCCTGCTTCTTCACCAACCGATGCGCCAGCGTGATCGGCGCCGGCATCAGCACATCCGTCTCATTCGTCGCATAGCCGAACATCAGCCCTTGATCGCCCGCGCCCTGCTTCTTCTCATCCTTGCGGTCCACCCCTTGAGCAATGTCCGGGGACTGTTTGCCGATGAGGTTCAACACACCGCAGCTCGCCCCATCAAAGCCCATGTCGGAGGAGTCGTATCCGATCTCCAGCACGCACTTGCGCACCAGCGCCTCGACATCTACCCAGGCCGAAGTCGTCACTTCCCCTGCCACGATCACCACGCCCGTCTTCACCAACGTCTCGCACGCTACCCGACCGCGCTTGTCTTGCTGCAGGATCGCATCGAGCACCGCATCGCTGATTTGATCGGCCACCTTGTCCGGGTGGCCTTCGGAGACGGATTCGCTGGTGAAGAGGAAATTGTTCGAGGACATAGAAGTGCTGCACCGGTACGGGAACAAAGGGGAGGGACGCGAGTATAGCCGTCCGGCCATGCCGACGAAATCGTCGCTGGCTATGACAAACCCTCGCGTCTATCCACTAATCGAATGTGCCGGCCTATTCGGACAGCGATACGTCTTTGGTTTCACGAAGGAACAACGTGCCGATGACCGCTGTCGAGAGGGCGACGATGACCGGATACCACAATCCGTTATAGATATTGCCGGTCGCCGCGACGATCGCGAACGACGTTACAGGCAAGAAACCGCCGAACCATCCGTTGCCGATGTGATACGGAAGCGACATGGACGTATACCGAATTCTCGTCGGGAACAGCTCGACGAGCCATGCGGCAATCGGCCCGTACACCATGGTGACTAAGAAGACGAGGTATGCGCAAAGCAGAATCACCATCGGGTAATTCACCTGGGACATATCGGCTTTGGCGGGATAGTTCGCTTGCGCCAAAGCAGCTTTCAAACGTTTGATGAAGTCGTCGCTCGATGTTTTGAATTCTGCTTTCGGCAACGCAATGCCTGCGAACGAATCGACAAACGTGGCTTGCGCGCCATTGCCGATACGCACCCGCGCAACAGTTCCGGCCGGCGCCACTTCGTTCTCATAAGGCACGCCGGCTCTGGCGAGAGCGGATTTCGCCACGTCGCAGGATCGAGTGAAAGCCTTCTTCCCAACGGGATCGAATTGGAAAGAACAATCTTTGGGGTCGGCCACCACGGTTACCGGCGCGCTGGCCACAGCGGCTTCGAGAGCGCGGTTCGCATAGTGCGTGAGGCCTTTGAACACCGGGAAGTAAGTGATCGCGGCTAGTACGCACCCAGCCATTACAATCGACTTGCGCCCGATCTTGTCCGACAGCGCACCCCACACGATGAAAAACGGCGTTCCAATCAGAAGCCCCGCGGCGATGATGAGGTTTGCCGCCTTCGAATCGACCTGCAAAATCTTCTCGAGAAAGAACAGCGCGTAAAACTGGCCGCCGTACCACACGACGGCTTGCCCGGCGGTGGCGCCTAGCAGCGCAAGAATCACGATCTTCAAATTGCCCCACCGTCCGAAGGCTTCAGTGAGCGGCGCTTTGGAGAGCTTGCCTGCGGCCTTGATTTCCAGGAATGCGGGCGACTCTTGCAGTTGCAGCCGGATGTAGACAGAGATGGCGAGCAGCACGATCGACACGAGGAACGGAATGCGCCATCCCCAAACCTCGAAGGCATCCCCCAAACTAATCCGGCAAGCCAGGATCACGAGCAGCGAAAGAAACAAACCCATGGTTGCGGTCGTTTGAATCCAGCTCGTGTAGAAGCCGCGCTTACCCATCGGCGCATGCTCGGCGACATAGGTGGCCGCGCCACCGTATTCGCCACCCAATGCAAGGCCTTGCAGTAGGCGCAAAGTGATCAAGATGACCGGCGCGAGGACGCCGATGCTCGCATAGCTCGGAAGCAAACCGACGAGCGCAGTGGATGTACCCATGATCACGATGGTGATCAAGAACGTGTATTTACGGCCGATGAGATCGCCGATTCGTCCGAACACCAGAGCGCCGAACGGCCGCACAAAGAATCCCGCGGCGAACGCGAGCAGCGCGAAGATGAAACCTGTGGTCTCGTTCACCCCTGAAAAGAACTGCTTCGTGATGATGGCGGACAAAGAGCCGTACAGATAAAAGTCGTACCACTCGAACACCGTGCCGAGCGATGACGCGAGAATGACGCGCCGATGAGATCGATCGAAGCCTGCGCCCGCATTGCTGAGGGGTTGTGCGCCAGTTGCCATGGAAGCTTTCCCTTTCTTATCCGTACGAGCCCGTTTTTAGAATGCCTGTTCTTAAAACGACAGGCGCACCACGCCTTGCAGGCGTTTCATCGACCCATCCGCGCCGCTTTCCAACTCGCGTGACGCATGGCGGAATTCGACCCCCAGATCGAGCTTTGCGATCGGCGAGTAGAAGGCGTTCAACGCCCACGACCGGCTCGATTTATTAGCCGCAAGTCCCGTGAAACTCGTGTCGTTGTCGTACTCCGACAGCGAGTACATCAGATTCGCGCGCAGCTTGTCATTCAGCACGTGGCGCCAACCGACAAACCCGGCCCAGCCCGAGATCGTATCGAGATCGCCCGAGCTCGTAATCACCGCGTCGTTGTTGAAGTTCACACCCACGTAGCGGCCGATCCCATCGCCATTCGTCAGCATGAAGCGCAGATCGTCTTTGCCGAAGTTGATCTTGCCGGCCACCGACAAAGCGGCGGCTAACTTGGAATCGTCAATCGCGGTTAGACCGGTGGTTTGATATTTGAGCTGGCGAGCCAGCCCGGCGATGCGCACGTAGCCGTTCGCGATCTTCAAATTATACGCGGCAGAGAAATCCGGAACGTTGTTGTCGTCGGACGAGATGCGCGTGCCGCCGTTGAATGGCGTGAGCGTGGTTTCTGGATTCTCCGCGGAGAACGACCAGGGCCCGCGCGTGTAACGAACTTGCGGCTGGCGCATGAACACCGTGCCGTCGGTGGGGCCGATGTAGTCCGCGGTTTCCGGCAAGGCATTCACGTCTTGGAAGTTCGACCATGTCTGGCCCACAAGCCAGTTTCCATACTGCAAATAGGCATGCCGTATTAGCACGCCATAAGTGTTGGTGACGCGCTCATCGCCGAGCGACGACCCGTACATATCCATCTCGAGCCGTGCTTGGACTTTCTGGCCGTTGGCAAGGTCGGTATCCACACCGAGCTGTAAGCGACTTTGCTTGATGCTCGAATCCAGATCCGCGCTCTCGCTTGCGCCGCCGACGGGAATAGTTCCCGGAACGTAGAAGTCGCGGCCGACCGTGCCGTCAGCGATTTCGCCGTCATCGTATTTGGACCACATCGAGTCGAGCTTGACGTAACCGCCGACGAAGAAGCGCGAGTTGGCCAAAGCGTTCGGCAAGATCGGCGAGCTTTGAATCACGGGCTTCGGAGGTGAAGCAGGCTCCGTGCGAGCTACCGGTGCAGTATCGGCGGGTGCACGTGCACTCTGCGCAGCCAGTGCGCTCTCTTGCGCCGCCTGCCGCTCGCTCAATTCCTTGACGAGCTGCTCGAGTTGTTTAACGCGCGCTTCGAGCTCTTTTTCTTTCGCGGTATCCGCGTGCGCGCCGCGCGATGCCGCGGAGATTAAGACAATCGCCACGAACATCGCCACGGCGCGCCGAAACATCCATGTTTCCTGAGCCACGATTCCAATCCCCCCTGAATCGACAGGATCGATAAGCTTCCTCGCCTCGGGCGTGACTCACCAGCGACCTTTGGTCGAAGTGCGCGCGAAAATTCTTGATAGTGCAAGATGGCGCCAGGTTGGCGTGCCGATCCGAGCTTCGCGCCCGCCCTGGGTTCATTTGTCCCACCGGATTTGCCGCATCACGCGCATCTAGGGGACAATGCACGACTCTTTTTGCCGACCCGTCGAACCGGCCGCGCTCTTCCGCCGGCCCCTAAGATTTTGCTCATACGCATATGACTACACGCCGCGAACTTGCCAATGCCATCCGTGCGCTCTCGATGGACGCCGTTCAAAAAGCCAATAGCGGGCATCCCGGTGCCCCCATGGGCATGGCGGACATCGCTGAAGTCCTTTGGCGCGACTATTTGAAACATAACCCGGGCGATCCGCTCTGGCTAAACCGTGACCGCTTTATCCTGTCGAACGGCCATGCGTCGATGCTGCTGTATTCCCTGCTGTATCTGACCGGCTATCCGCTCGCCCTCGACGAGATCAAGCATTTCCGTCAGCTCGGCTCGCGCTGCGCCGGCCACCCGGAGCACGAGCCCACCGTGGGTATCGAGACCACCACCGGTCCGCTCGGCCAAGGCTTCGCGAATGCCGTGGGCTTTGCGCTCGCCGAGAAGATGCTGGGCACGCAGTTCAACCGGCCCGGCTTCGAAGTGGTCGACCATCACACCTACGTCTTCCTCGGCGATGGTTGTCTGATGGAAGGCGTTTCTCACGAAGCTGCATCGCTTGCGGGCACGCTGAAGCTAGGCAAGCTCATTGCGTTCTACGACGACAACGGCATTTCGATCGACGGCAAGGTTCAAGGCTGGTTTACGGATGACACGCCGAAGCGCTTCGAAGCTTACGGCTGGCATGTCGTGCCGCACGTGGACGGGCAAGACTCCAAGGCTATCGATACTGCGATTAAAGAATCCCGCGCTGTCACGGATCGTCCGTCGTTGATCTGTTGCAAGACCGTCATCGGCTTTGGTGCCCCGAACAGGCAGGGCACCAAGAGCGCTCACGGCGAAGCGCTGGGCCCAGACGAAGTGGCCGCCGCTCGCAAAGTGCTGGGATGGCCTTACGAGCCATTCGTCATCCCGGACGACATTCGGCAGCAATGGGACGGGCGCGAGAAGGGCGCGGTCGTCGAAAAAGAATGGCGGGAATTATTCGCGGGCTACCGTAAGGCGCATCCCGATCTTGCGGCCGAGCTCGAGCGCCGCATGGCCGGCGAGCTGCCGAAGAACTGGAGTGAGACTGCCGGCGCGCTACTCGCGTCAATGGCGGCTCAGAGCGCGCCACAGGCCACGCGTCAGACTTCTCAGGCGGTATTGAACGGCATGGCGCCGGTCCTGCCCGAGTTTTTCGGCGGGTCAGCGGATCTCACGGGCTCAAACAATACGAACACGAAATTGTCGCGCGTGCTTTCCGGCACGGATGCCAGCGGCAACTATCTTTCATACGGCGTGCGCGAATTCGGCATGACAGCCGTCATGAATGGAATTGCGCTGCACGGCGGATTTATCCCGTATGGTGGCACGTTCCTCGTGTTCTCCGACTACGCGCGCAACGCTGTGCGTCTTGCATCGCTCATGCATCAGCGCGTCATCCTGGTTTACACGCACGATTCGATCGGCCTCGGCGAAGACGGCCCCACGCATCAGCCCATCGAGCACTTGTCTTCTTTGCGCGCGATGCCCGTGCTGAGTCTTTGGCGACCCTGCGACGGCGCGGAGACCGCTGTGGCCTGGATCGCCGCGGTCGAGCGAAACGACGGGCCGACCGCGCTGGCGCTGACACGGCAGGCCTTGCCACCCCAAAAGCGCACCTCAGAGCAGCTGAATGCAATCCGTCGTGGCGGCTACGTTCTCATCGAAGAGGGCGGCGCCTCAGACGGCGGCGCGCCGGAGTGCATCGTCATCTCCACAGGATCGGAAATCGGCATTGCCGCTCAGGCGGTTCAGGCTCTGAACGATAGCGGCCGTCGCGTGCGGCTCGTGTCGATGCCTTCAACGGACACATTCCTGAAGCAAGCTCCGGACTATCGAGAGAAAGTGTTGCCGGCGGCTGTGAAAAAGCGTCTGGCTGTCGAAGCGGGCGCGACGCTATCGTGGTATCGCTTCGTTGGGCCAGAGGGGCACGTGCTGGGCATCGACCGGTTCGGCGCCTCCGGAAAGGCTTCAGACTTGTTCGCGCACTTCGGCTTCACCGCCGATAATGTCCGGCGCGAAATTGAACAACTCATCGGTTAATGACGGAAAGACCAAACAGAGGTTATCGGTATGGCAATTAAGGTGGGCATCAACGGTTACGGTCGAATCGGCCGCAACATTCTGCGCGCGCTGTACGAAGCGAAGCGCACCGGCGAGATTCAAATCGTCGGTATCAATGATCTGGGGGATGCCCAAACGAATGCGCACCTCACTCGCTACGATACCGCGCATGGCAGATTTACCGGCGAAATAGCTGTCGATGGCGACTCGATGGTCGTCAACGGCGATCGCATCAAGGTGCTCGCCGAGCGCGACCCGGCGAAACTGCCGTGGGGGCAGCTCGGCGCCGACTATGTGCTCGAGTGCACGGGCTTGTTTACGAGCAAAGCGAAAGCCGGCCTGCATTTGAATGGCGGTGCCAAGCGCGTCGTGATCTCGGCGCCCGGTGAGAAGGATGTGGACGCAACCGTGGTCTACGGCGTGAATCACAACACGCTCAAGCCCAGTCACACGGTCATCTCCAATGCGTCTTGCACCACGAACTGTCTCGCGCCGGTCGCGAAGGTACTGCACGACAAAATCGGCATCGTCGCGGGTGTGATGACCACGATTCACGCTTACACGAACGATCAAGTTCTGACCGACGTGTTTCATAAAGATCTGCGCCGCGCGCGTTCGGCGACCATGTCGCAGATCCCCACGAAGACCGGTGCGGCTGCGGCGGTCGGTTTAGTGCTGCCGGAGCTCAACGGCAAGCTGGATGGATTCGCCGTGCGCGTGCCGACGATCAATGTTTCGCTCGTCGATCTGAGCTTCGCCGCGAAGCGTGAAACGTCCAGCGACGAGATCAACAAGCTCATGAAAGAAGCCGCGGCAAGCAGCGCGTTCAAGAACATCTTGGCGTATAGCGACGGTCCGCTCGTGTCCGTGGACTTCAACCACGATGCGCACTCTGCGACGTTCGATGCCACATTGACTAAAGTTGTCGGCGGATCGCTCGTCAAAGTCTGCGCGTGGTACGACAACGAATGGGGATTCTCGAACCGTATGCTCGATACGACGTTGGCTTGGTCCAAGGTCTAAGGACGATTTCGTGAAAGTTCTGCGAATGATGGATCTGGACTTGAAGGGTAAGCGCGTGTTGATCCGCGAGGATCTGAACGTGCCTGTCCAGAACGGTGTGGTGACCAGCGACGCGCGCATTCGCGCGGCGCTGCCCACGCTGAAACACGCCATGGAACAAGGTGCAAAGACCTTTGTTTTGTCGCACTTGGGCCGCCCGGAAGAAGGCGTCATCAACGAAGAGTTTTCACTGGCGCCGGTCGCGGCGCGACTGTCCGATCTGCTCGGCAAGCCCGTCACCTTGCGTAAGGATTGGTTGGATGGCGTGGATTGCGCGCCGGGCGAGGTCGTTCTTTGCGAGAACGTGCGCTTCAACAAAGGTGAAAAGAAAAACAAGGAAGATCTCGCGCGCAAGATGGCGCAACTATGCGATGTCTTCGTCATGGATGCCTTCGGCACGGCGCATCGCGCGGAAGCCAGCACGCACGGCGTGGCGCAATTCGCCAAAGTGGCGTGCGCGGGTCCGTTGCTGGTCGGGGAGCTCGAAGCGCTGGAGCGGGCATTGAAGAATCCGGCGCGCCCCCTCGTCGCCATCGTTGCTGGATCCAAAGTGTCCACCAAGCTCACGGTGCTTGAAGCATTGCTCGCAAAAGTGGATAAGCTCATTGTCGGCGGCGGTATAGCGAACACCTTTCTCGCCGCAACGGGTGTGAACGTAGGCAAGTCTCTGCAAGAAGCTGAAATGTTGGATATCGCTCGCAAGCTCATGGATCAGGCGCGTGCCCGAGGCGCGGAAATTCCTTTACCCACCGATGTGGTCGTGGCAAAAGAGCTCGCTTCCACCGCGCACGCGGATGTTCGCAGCATTCACGATGTGGGACCCACCGAATTGATTCTGGACATAGGACCGGATACGGCAGAACGCCTGGGTGAGCTCTTGCAGTCCGCCGGAACGATTGTGTGGAATGGGCCGGTGGGTGTATTCGAATTCGATCAATTCGGCGAGGGCACTAAGGCCATTGCCCAGGCCATCGCTCGCAGCAAGGCGTTCTCACTCGCCGGTGGCGGTGACACGCTCGCCGCGATCGAGAAATACGGTGTCGAAGACGGCATCTCCTATATCTCCACGGGTGGTGGCGCGTTCCTGGAATTCGTCGAGGGCAAGACGCTTCCGGCCGTCGCCGTGCTCGAAGAGCGAGCAGCTCAGTAATGGATACTTCGAGACGAACCAAAATCGTGGCGACTGCGGGTCCTGCCACCGATAACCCCACTGTGCTCGCGGACATGCTTCGTGCAGGCGTAAATGTCATGCGCCTGAACGCTTCACATGGCAATCAAGACGATCTGCGAAGACGCTTAGCGCTCGTGCGAGAGGCGGCGCAAACCGTGGGTCAGTACGTCGGCATACTGATGGATTTAGGCGGGCCTAAGATCCGCATCGAAGGCTTCGTCGGCGGCAAGGTGCTGCTGAAAGAAGGCGATCCGTTCACTTTAGACACCACGTTCGATCCGAAGGCCGGAACGGCGGAAGTCGTCGGCGTGGCCTACAAAAACCTTCCTCACGATGTTGGAGCAGGCGATACCCTTCTGCTTGCAGATGGCTCCATCGTATTAGACGTGCTCAATGTCAAAGGCTCGCGCATCGACACTCGCGTGCGCATCGGCGGTGAGCTGTCCGATCGCAAAGGCCTTAATCGCCAGGGCGGCGGCATCTCGGCGCCCGCGCTGTCGGAAAAGGATCGGGACGACATTCGCCTTGCGGCCGAAGAGGGCGTCGATTACGTCGCCGTGTCTTTCGCACGAGAAGCGGAAGACATCGTGCAAGCCCGAACGCTGTTGTATAAGGCGGGCAATACGGAAGCGCGTATCGTCGCGAAGATTGAACGCAAGGAAGCGATCACCAATCTTTCCGGGCTGATCGAAGCCGCGGATGTCGTCATGGTCGCGCGTGGCGATCTGGGCGTGGAGATGGGTTACGCGGAGCTCACCGGCCTGCAAAAAACCATCATCCACGAATCGCGCGCGAAGAATCGCGTCGTCATCACGGCGACCCAGATGATGGAGTCCATGATCTACAGTCCGCTGCCCACGCGCGCAGAAGTCAGCGACGTTGCCAATGCGGTGATGGACGGCAGCGATGCCGTGATGCTTTCCGCGGAAACGGCTATGGGCCGCTATCCCGTCAAAGCCGTGCAGGCGATGGCGCAAGTCATCGAAGGCGCGGAGAAATATCAGATCACCCATACCCGCACGCGCCATCGTGTCGATGGTCTGTTTCACGGCACGGAAGAAGCCATCGCAATGGCCGTGATGTACACGGCGAGTCATATGAAGGTTCGCGCAATTGTCGCGCTCACCGAAACTGGGGCCACGCCGCTCTGGATGTCTCGCCTGCGCTCAGACATTCCCGTGTATGCATTCACGCGGCACGAGGCTACTCGCCGCCGCGTCACGATATTCCGCGGCGTGTATCCAGTGGTGTTCGATGTGACGGGCGATAGCTCGCCCGAAAGTCTCTATAACTCCATCTTCACACGATTGCTCGAGCTCAAACTCGTGCGCCAGGGCGATCTCGTGATTCTCACGAAAGGTGAGCTGTCGGGCGTGCAAGGCGGCACGAACTCGATGCAGATCCTCAAAGTCCTGCTGAGCTGATGCTTTTCCGCTGGGTCAAGGGCATCGCGCTGGCGTTGCTCCTGCTCTTGCTTTTGCCCCTCGCGGCGATGCATCTCACGCTACGCGCGTCCCTTCCGAATCTCGATGCCGACATCGATACACGAGATGTACTGGCGCCGGTGTCGATACAGCGAGACGCGCTGGGCATCCCTACCATTACCGCGGCGAATCGCAGTGACCTCTCCTATGCCACAGGATTCGTGCATGCCCAAGACCGTTTCTTTCAGATGGACTTGGCGCGGCGTCATGCCGCCGGCGAGCTGAGCGAGCTCTTCGGCGCAGTCGCGTTGGACGAAGACAAGCGCACACGCGTGTTTCGATTCCGCTCGCTCTCACGCAAGGTGCTGCAAGAGGCGACGCCGGAACAACGCGCGCTGATTTCCGCTTACGCTCGCGGTGCCAACGCGGGCCTCGCAAGCTTGGGCAGCCGTCCTTGGGAATATTGGATTCTCGGCGCACGACCCGTTCCGTGGCGCGAGGAGGACACCGGCCTGGTTCTGTACTCCATGTGGTGGGAACTGCAGTACAACGCTTTCCGCGCAGAGAAAAGCCGGTTGCTGGTCAACGAGAAACTCAGCGGTCCCGAATGCGGCGATGGCTGGAAGTGCACACTGCTGTTTCTATATCCGAACCGAACTCTCTGGGATGCGCCCAATGTGCCGGACGAAACGGCACTGAAAGCGGCGGCTGCTGTAGACGCACCGAACATCCCCACCGAAGCAGATCTCAATGTCCGAGCCAGTGGCGCCTCCGTTACGCGACGTCACGAGCTTGCGCGCCCGTTGGCCGTCGGTAGCAATAGTTGGGCGGTAGCGGGTAAATTCACGGCGAGCGGCGCCGCGATCGTCGCGAACGATATGCACTTGACCCTTCGCGTGCCGATCACTTGGTATCGCGCCCGCCTGCGCATTCAACCTACAGTCGACAATCAGCCTCGAACCGGCGGAGCCGATGCTCCTCTGGATGTGAGCGGCGTAACGTTACCGGGCGGCATGGTGGTCGTCGCCGGATCAAACGGTCACGTCGCTTGGTCATTCACAAATAGCTACGGCGACTATGCGCAGCTGCATATGGCAACGTGCGCAGCCGACGGACTGTCTCCGGCGAACCCATCCGATGGCCCCGTGCCGGTAGTGATCATGCCGGAGACCATTCATGTAAAGGGCGCGCCGGATGTGATCTTCCCAGTGAGAACGTCACTGATCGGAGTGCAGATCGATCAGGACGCGCGGCACTGCTGGTTTGCCAACTGGCTCGCCCAAGTGCCCTCAGCGTCGAATCTGAATATCCTCTCGTTCGAGCGCGCGACATCGGTCGCTCAGTTATTCGCGCTCGCGCCGACAGTCGGCATTCCTCATCACAATCTCATCGCCGGTGATCGCGCGGGGCATATCGGCTGGACGATCGTCGGGCGCTTGCCCGTCAGCACGGGAGCGGATCGCTTCAACGGCCGGCCGACTTGGCGCGGAGCGGATACGCAGCCCAAGTTGATCGATCCACCGATCGGCCGACTGTGGTCCGCGAATGCTCGGCCGATTCACGACGAAACCGCGGAAGCGGCGATCGGCGCAACTCAGCGCATCGTCGGCTCGGATTACGCGCTCGGCGCGCGTGCGGCGCAGATTCGCGACGATCTTCTGCCTCTCATTTCCGGCGTTACGCCTTCGCAGATGCTCACCATTCAACTCGACGATCGGGCGGTGTTTCTCGATCGTTGGCAAAAGTTGCTGGTGCGCCTGCTGGATGACGCGGCGCTCGTAAACCGGCCCGATCGTGCGGAGTTCAAGCGTCTCATCGAAAATTGGAAGCCGCGCGCCTCGGCCGATTCGGTCGGGTATCGGCTGGTCAACGCGCATCACGAAGCCGTCACGTCGGCCACGTGGCAAATGATTATTCGTGCGCTGCATGTGGAAGACCCCGAGCTACAGCCGCCGCCCACGCAGTTCGAAGAGCCGCTGTGGACGCTCGTGACGGAACAGCCCATTCACATGCTGGCCGCGCAATACCCCAGTTGGCGAGACTTTCTGCTAGCTCAGGTCGATGACGCTATTGGCGAACTGCGGACCTCCTGCGAGCCCATGACAAAATGCACATGGGGAGACCGCAATCCGGTCCAGGTGCGGCATCCTTTGTCCAAGGCAATGCCCGCATTGGCGAGCTTTCTCGACATGCCCACCTACAAACTGTCGGGCGATCACGACATGCCACGCGTGCAAGATGGCTCTTTCGGCCCTTCCGAACGCTTCGCTGTCTCGCCCGGCCATGAAAAAGACGGTTATTTGCAAATCGCGGGCGGACAGAGCGGCCATCCGCTGTCGCCCTACTATCGGGCAGGGTTTCGCGAGTGGGCCGAGGGAAAACCGCTACCGTTTCTCCCGGGCGTGACGGAACATACGGTGACCCTCGCGCCCCCATAACGAGACGCTTCATGACCGAACGATTCACCGGTACCGATCGCTACGTCGTCACGCCCGATCTCATGATGGCGGTGAATGCCGCCGTGACGCTGGCGAGACCGCTCTTGATCAAGGGCGAGCCCGGCACGGGCAAGACGCAACTCGCGCAAGAGATCGCGTTGTCGCTGAATCGTCCTTTGCACGAATGGCACATCAAATCCACCAGCAAAGCGCAGCAGGGCTTGTACGAATATGACGCCGTATCGAGGTTGCGAGACTCGCAACTCGGCGACTCGCGAGTGCAAGACATTG
>Ga0307515_10006879_pt1 | contig 22613 bp, 18 predicted proteins | sample 17_EM_MG_FD_194513 | JGI IMG/M metagenome (GOLD analysis project Ga0307515, IMG submission 194513) | Populus trichocarpa ectomycorrhiza microbial communities from riparian zone in the Pacific Northwest, United States - 17_EM | ecosystem: Host-associated > Plants > Roots > Unclassified | place...
GTATCTGAAATTGTAAGAGCGATAATAGTGTAAAGGCATACGCCCGTGTATGGCCTCGTAGGAAGGAATATCAGTAGATACGGTTGCACACGTGGATGTCAATATTGTAGAGTAGTATAAAGGTAAGTAAAGTAAGATTATCGCTAGAGATCTAAGGCTCGTGGCGAGCCGACTATATATAAAGCTGGTGTTACCCGGCCCTGGACACGTAACGTGCAGCCGTGCCGTTACAGTTCGCCGAATGCGGAGAATCGACCGTCATCCAGCCGAAAGTGATGACGACAGTGCACCCGAAAGCGTTTCCGACACTGAAAACTGGCTCAACTGGAACGGTGACTTGGATAATCCAAATGAGAGCGAAGACGACTGTGATGCAGACAATGAATGAGATGTAGAGCTGGAGAATTGCTTCGAGGATCCGGAATGCCCTGAGGAGCGGGATGTGTGTGCCGCTCCAAATATACCCGGATTGATTCGGCCAATTGGGAGGTCAAAGAAAAGGACTGAAAACAGATTAGTGACAGTCAATGCTACCAAAACAAGGAGGATTCGTGGAAACAGAAAAAAGTAGGACAGAATGGGACAATTTGTTTTCAGCAGGTTCTTTATGTAGCTTGACCGATAATTTCACTTAGAGAATTATGATGTAAGAATATTGACCAGTTATGTCTAAATGGTAGTCGATAAACACAAGCATAGCAGGCGAAATGTGTTATTCAGCGTGATACATACCTTTTAATACAATAAGAGCGACCCGTGCCAGAATATTACTAAGGCCACAGGATCCAGTCATAATCAGCCCAAAAAGCGTCCAATGAGTTCAAATAATCATCCGTACAATTATCAATGGCAGCAGATTTAGAATTGACATTACATTAAAATGAGCATCAACGGAGCGTCAACGATTTTTCGTCTTATAAGTAAGGTAATTGAATATTGAATTGGTCACTGCAATGCAAAACCGACGTGTTGGCAGTCTTTATTGGCAAAACATATAGCAACTCAGTCACTGTCCCATTCTGAAAGTGAGCGTGAACGGAGCATCAACGATTTTTGATCTTGTAAGTAGGGTAATTCGGTACTGCTTTGGCTTCTGCCATTCAAAATCAACGTGTTGGCAGTCTTTATAGGAAAAACAGATACCGACATGGTCACTGCCCCATTCTGAAAATGAGCGTCAACGGAGCGTCAATGAATTTTGATCATGTAAGTGAGGTAATTACCATTCAATTTGGTCGCGAATATACATAATCAAGGTATTGGCAGCTTTTATAGGCAAAAACAAACGCGACACGGTCACTACCCCATTCTGAGAATGAGTGTCAACGGAGCATCAACGGAGCGTCAACGGAGCGTCAACGGAGCCTCAACGGAGCGTCAACGATTTTTGGTCTCGCATCTTGGTCAATCTAAATTTCGCTTGGTAGTACAAATTCATATCCCAAGTAATGGCCGCCTTTTCGGCCAAAATAGTACACCATGTCTTTGTTACCCCATCATGAAAAGAGCGTCACCCGAGCCTCAACAATGTTTGGTATTGCATATAGGGTAATCCGGGTATCGCGCAGATATTTGAGCTCATAACAGAACTATTGACAGCCTTGTAACGCAAAAACACAAAACAGACATGGAAAAATACTGATTCCAAAATTATCAATATTTTAATCTGCAAAACATGCAAAAAGTGATTATTGGATGTTGAAAATGCGATTTTGATAACATACTATTATTATAAAGTAAAAAACAAGAGCATTATATGAATCTACAGATGGACCCGCTGGACAACCCGCTGACAACCCGCCCAATTGAGACGGGTTGTGAGATGTCCATCGAACTGTACCCGAATTGATGGTTCTGGTGTATCGACGACCTGGACCGCCAATTTGGAAACGGGTCGGTTCCGACCCGTACCAGGACCCGAAGCGCCGGTCCGGAACCGTTGCTAACACTACCATCGGGGGGCATCCGGCGATCCAGGGATAACGGAAATGCAAGGAGTGATGAGTGGGGGGGTAGGGAGATACACAGTAGTATATAGACATCATTTCATTATACGAAATACACACAGGCTGTCTCTCCCAGCACTTGGTCCCCCTCTCTCTTGCCGAGCATTCATAGATCCATGCAATTTGTGTGGTTGCTCAGGGCAGGGTACCCCTTCCTATCCTCTCACCCTCTCTTCATACCCTCCTCAAGCCAGAACCGCTGCTTCTCACGAACTCCTTTTGGATGCGAAGTGAGCTCCACCATTCCTCCGCACCGTGATCATGTTGACTTAGAGATTTCCTTGGGGGCAATGATCGAGCGAGTTTGAAGCTGCACTTGGAGGGCCAGATCGAGTGAACTCGGAGGTGCAATTGGAGGCAGTGATCGAGCAAGTTTGGAGTGCACTTCGAGGCCGAGATCGAGTGAACTCAGAGATGCACTTGGAGGTCACAATCGATCTATTGTGGAGATGCACTCGGCCATGATCAATCAAGACAGGAGGAGTACTTCCAAAGGGTCGATCTGGAAGTGGTGGATCGGGAAGGAGGGGCGATGAGGGCTGCGACTATGTTCATTCATTGACTCCTAATTGTGGGAATGTACAGAATTGAGTACAACTAGGTCCGCAGAGAGATGAGAGATGAGACTAGCTGGGAGCGGGAGACAGTCGATCATGGGATGATGCAGTACTCAGTGTATGGTGTACTTGGTGTTAACTCATGATCATGGAGAGATTGAGTGGGATGACTTAACTTTGTGTTATTAGGTGATGGTAGAGTTGAGGAAGAAATAGAGAGAGATAACAGGAGATGGGGGAAATCGTCCTGAGAAACTGGGACTTAGAGAAGTTGGTGTGCGAGACAATTTACCATCCCCGATACGGCAGGTACGAGTCCCCATCCAATGTGTAAAAACACTGATATGAGGTGTTCGAAACTCAATCACGCAAGTCGCAGCCCTGATTTCTCATCTCCCCTTGTCTCCTCCATATCATTCCCATCTTCAACCCCCATCTCTCTTTCTCCCCCATAACTCTACCATTATTGTAGAACACAATGTTACGTCATCCCTCTCTATCTCTCCATGCCATGCTCATGAGTTAATACTGTGTACAGCAAACATCGAGTAACGCATACACCGAATGCAGCATACACCGAATACAGCATATACCCAACATTGTCTATCTTCTCTTCATTCTCACAATTACGAGTTGACCCCTGGATGTATCTTGAGTTTCCAACATGCCTCCTTCCACGATTGATTGCGACCAGCCAGCTCTCCATGAGAATAGCTCAAACATAAAGTCACCTCGGCACATCCCCAGCGTTGCGAGTTACTGTAACTGACTGATGTATCGAGTCTCAGCACCCGGCTCACCTCCCATCGACCCCCTCCAAGTACTCCTCCAATCTTGCTTGATCATGGCCTCCAAATGCATCTCCAAACTTGCTCCATCACGGCCACCAAATTCACACGATTATAGTCTCCAAGTGCATCTCCAAACTCGCTCGATAACGGCCTGCAAGTGCATCTCCAAACTCACTCGATTATGGACTTCAAGTGCCTCTCTGAGTTTACTTAATCCCGGCCTGTGAGTGCTCTCCAAACTCGCTCGATTATGGCCTCCAAGTGCATCTCCGTGTTTACTGAATCTGGGCTTCCAAGTGCATCTCCAAATTCGCTCGATCAGGGCCTCCAATTGCATCTCTGAGTTCACTCAATCACGGCCTCCAAGGGCTTCTCCAAACTTGCTCGATAACAGCCTCCAACTGCATCTCCGAGGTCATTTCATCTCGGCCTCCAAGTGCATCTCCAAACCTGCTCAATCACAGCCTCCAGGTGGATCTCAGCATTCCCTCGATCGTCATCTTCAGGCGCACCTCGAATTCCTCTGAAGCACTGCCTTCAGCCAGTCCAGATATACCGTGTGTAGATTTGGTAGCTATATAGATACATAGATACATTGATACATAAATGAGAATACAAACTGAATACAAAAGTTTTAAAAATCATTGAACGATAAGTAGTAGCTATGATTTCCAGGCGCACCAGGAGTGTTCCCAAAGATGATGTTTTTCCCAGACTGCTCTTCAGTGATGCGAGGTGCTCCCAGGCTTGTGTTTGGCCCTCCAATGTGTTCCCAAACTCATCACAATCACTTCCATGGTATTCCTGTGCCAGTTATCAGAGATCCAAGTTACTCTTAGTGTTAACAACAGGTCCAAATTGCCGGGTCAGTTCCGGTTCCAGTTCCACCCGAAACCGGACAGTGGCAACGGGTCTTACCACACAAAAAACCAGGCCCATTGGAAATGGGCCAGTTTTACCCCAAAACACCCGGCATTTCAACATCACAACTCTGCCTCCAATGAAGTAATTAAGTTCTGATCGTATCGTGACATGATCAGTACGTCGATTGTGCAGTTCTAGCCGCTCTTTGACCTCGCGATCTCAGATTTGCGATCCAACCAATATTCGTTGAGTTACTATCCAGAACCCGCTAATTTCGCTTGAAATTTGCCTTTATTTCACAGCCACTCAACGAATATCAGTCTGATTGCAAATCTGACTTCAGGAGGTGAAAGAGCTCGTAAAACTGCCCAATCTGCATATTCATCATGTTATGATACGATCAGAATTCAAATACTTCATTGCAGCCAAAGCTGTAGGAACCTTAAAGTTGGAACCACAGCCCGGTTCCAACCCAGCCGAGAACCCACGGTTCTATGTCCGGTCTGGGTAACAAACCGGCCATGACAAACCGGGTTGGGTTTTTGGAAGGGTCTGGAACCGGAACAAACCGTTTATCCGGTCCAAACCCGGACCGCTGGTGGGTTACTCGGACCCGTTGCTGACACTAGTTACTCTGAATGCCGGCCGGAATGCCCTCCCAGGGTCTGATACTCTCCTGACATTGCCGCTTCCAAGATTACACTCCAGATCTTCTCAGACACTGCTGGAGGCTCCCAGCGACTACAATACATTTTGCTGATGTCTGTATAACCAATCATAGAAGAACACATTAACCTTTCGGATGCGTGGTCCTCTATCACAGAGCTTTGTTCGTAACAAAAGAATACACTATGATATTACAGATGAGATCATAGCTAAGGTTGGGGTATATGCTTCGGTATCCCAAGAAAAGCTATAACAGAATGGCAATGCTCTGGCTTTGGAAGGGTAGCCTCAACAGTTCCAATGATACCTACCTGCAAAGAAGAACCTGAAATATTATTGTGCGTTTCTGTTCTGATTATTATCATTATAATTCAGTATTATAAGTATTATTTATTACGATTGTACACGGTTCCCCTGCCTTGTCATCAGCCACAAGTTCAATAATGAGTACGATATCATTCTGTGTGGCTTTTAATTTATAATAGATCTCTTCTAGAAAGAAGAACAATTATTTGCGGCACAGTGTATTTGGTGGCTAGCTAGTATAATACAATTTATGAAATACTTGGAAACTATTGACGCTAAAAAGTATTCCTGTCAGACTACTTAAAAGACTTAGTTGTTACTCCGATACCTGGTACTTCAGAACCGCAACAGGAGCTTCCAGATTTAGATATTCTACATTTGGATATTGCTACCAAGGTACAGCAAGTGTAACGCGTGAGGAATCGACTCCAAGATATACTCAACTAAAAGTATCCCTTCTAAGTATCCCCGGATCTTGTCTCACTATCGGACTTGATATTGGACTTATACAAGGACTAGTACCTGGTTCACTTCAATGCTTCACTCAGGCGCAGAAAGTTATCAGAATAGAACAAATGTAGAATAGCTTTCCAATCAGAATACATTGTTAGGGCTTGTTCTCCGTCGTGAGAATGGTGCCCTCTATACCAGCACAGATTTGAGAGGTTTTATACCTCTTTCTTCTGTGCTCTAACTGTTAATTCTAACTACACTTTTCTCTGGATAAATCCTCACTATCTTCTCGTCATCTAATCCCCTTGCTCTGATAACCAGTCTGCCTGAACTTCCTCCGACCAAAGAGTATCCTTCCAATCCTCCAGTCTTTCCGGACCAACACTATCCTTTGGATATACACTTCCAGACTGATTGGTATCCATTGGACTGTTGTGTTCTGGACCATCTACCTCTTCGTACCATTCAACAGCCTTCTCCTATCTCATGCACAAGTGTCTCTATCCTGCTGGCCATTGCTGATGCCAATCGAGAATTACTTCATATGGAGGTGACGATGGCTGGCATCATTCTTCATATCTGTCCATAGGGACTATAGCGATGTGTGTTTGCACTTGTATTAACACACCATTTCATTGGTGACAACACTCGAGGGTGGGTGGTAATGAGGTGGTCGATGGATTTGTGCCTGGCAGTCATTGGTGTGGCGATAGTGCTGGTTTATAATTGATGATCCATAATCGATCGCCACATGGCAACATTATCGAGTGATCGTTCATGACCCTGGAACCATGACCAATCCTAAAGGTGTAACAGCAAGGTTCCTTGAATGAAAGCAGTCTAATTCCCCATCAATTTCAATTCATTGGGAATTTACGAGTTAGCAAAAGACAAAACATTAAGAAGCCTATAGACTTGTTTCATAAGACATTGCAGAAACCATATCCTAAAGGACAAAGACAGAGATTCAACAAATTGACCAACAATTATGAGAAAGAATAATCAGCTTAGAGAGTATATGTGTGTGTAGACTTAGTTTCTACGATATAGTCTGGTAGGATGAGAAATGATCAAGAGATTACACTTGAGATGTAATATCGCCAATAGTATCTGAATAGCAGTACTATCCAGGTGATTAAAAGATGTTATATTGTTAAGAAGGTGATTTGTTTTGTCAACACTGCCTTGGGACATGATTTGACCTGGTTGCTATTGTTTTGGATGCTTCGGTGTCAACAATACTTATCTGTCTTATTTGCGTATACAAATCATGTTTGGATCCAATGTTAATAGTTTGGAGATATGCATAATCTATTAAGATATGATCTACAGCCATGCATAAAGGTGTATATACTAAGTCACTAAGTAAATATACCGAAAGGAAAGAACCCATAACAACAATCAGGGTACTCCCTGGCCAAATAGAATGGTCTCGGCCTAAGCATGATGTGACTGAGGGAATTATGACATTGCCTGAAGATATGAAGCCGGAAGCAACCCTGCTCATTGGTTTGAGTTAGTATGCATTGCAATGTCAGACTCAGTTTTTAACCCAAACTGACGCATCATGATCTACCTTGGCATAGTATCGGTTGGTCACCAATTAGATCTATGATGCAAGCCAAATTGCGTAGAACGTGAGGCAGTAATATGCCATAAGTACTACTTACTAAGATCAGCTGTTGTTCCAACTACCGAAACAAACAGATTGCAAGATGTGTATGTCCATGTTCAATCTTTCATAGTGTCTGACATGATATCATGTGATGGATGGCCTGATTTTCATCAGGAGCGTAATGCTATGAACTGACACTGCATGAACACGATAACCCACTGGGATGCGTGGCAGTTATCACTGGGCTCTTGCAGACATTGTATGATGCGACCATGATACCCCTATGATGAGCGATGAAGACATAGTGTTGAACTATGAGCTTACAAACCCTCGGAGATGACTATAAGGAGATCACATTATTCCGGCAATGAGAAGAACAAGCTGAGGCCGGAATATGCAGTCAACAGTCAGATACACCGAAGACGATCTTAGCACATTGTTTAGAATTCTATCTATTACAAAATTCACAATTTCTTCCCTCATACAACACTGTGATCTCTCACAATATGTCTGACTACAGATCAACACAATCTCAGTATGCACACCAGAAGAAAGTTGAATCCTTTGGCAATCTGCTTTTCATTTGGGAAGAGCAGCACCCAACCCAGATCTGCCGAGTCATTATACACTTTAAGGTATTACAAGGCCATCAGCAACAACTCTAGTTTCCATCAGAAACACCCGGGTGTTCCGGACAGCTCTGATGGCTCTGACGGAACCTTGTACCTGCTGACGGAGAATTACACGCTGCCCGTTGCGCAGGCGATGGGTCGTATTGCATACATACCTCCACTGTAGAGCAGTCTGGGGACAAAATCTTCTTTGAGAACGAGGCTGGTGCGCCTGGAAATGATAGCTGCTACTTATCATTCAACGATTTTCAAAACTTATGCATTCAGTTCGTATTCTCATCCATGTATCTATGTATCTATATAGCTACCTATCTACTCACGGTTTATCTGAACTGGCAGCACGCGGTGATTGGGAGCAATTCGAGGTGCGCATGAACATGACGATCGAGTGAACTCAGATATACACTCCAACGCCGTGATCGAGCGAGTTTGGAGATGTAATTGGAGTCCGGGATCGAGTGAACTCAGAGATTCACTGGGAGGGCGTGATCGAGCGATCCTGGGGATGCCATTGGAGACTGAGATTGAATGAACTGAGAGATGCGCTGGGAGGCCGTGATCGAGTGAGTTTGGAGATGCAATTGGACACCGAGTGTGAGTGAACTGAGAGATGCACTGCAAGGCCGTGATCGAGCAAGTTTGGACATGCACTTGGAGGCCGAAATCGTGTGAGTTGAGAGATGCAGTCGGAGCTGTGATCGAGCGAGTTTCGAGATGCACATGCAGCAGGCTATGATCGAGGGAGATTAGAGGAGTACTTGGAGGTGGTCGATCTGGAGGCGGTCGATTGGAGGTGCGCCAGGTGCAGAACTCTATTCATGGGTTGGTAAACTCGAAACCATGGGAATGTGACGAGGTGACTTTACCCTTGAAGCTCTTATGGAGAACTGGCTGGTGGCTGTTAATCGGTAGGGAGGTACGCCGGACGCTGAAGGTACATTCAGGGGTCAACTCGAAATCATGAGAATGAAGGGACAACAGTCAATCTTAGGTGTATGCTGTACTCGGTGTATGCTGCACTCAGTGTTAACTCATGATGATGGCATGGAGAGATAGAGAGGGATGACTTAACTTTGTGTTCTTGCAATAATGGTAGAGTTGTGGACAAGAAAGAGAGAGATGGGGGATGAAGATGAGAATGATATGGAGGATACGAGTGGACTTGAGAAATCAGGGGTACAACATGCCTGATTGGGTTGAGAAGACCTCGTATGAGTGTTATTACCCGCTGGATCGGGACTCATATCTGCTGTATCGGGGCTGGTAAATTGACTCGCACACGAAATTCTCTTAAGTCCCAGTTTCTCATGATGATTTTGCCCATCACCTGACAACACGTAGTTGAGTCATCCCTCTCTATCTCTGTAGGTGGACGACTCAGGTCATGTTACGGTGCGGCTCTGTCACGATAGGTGCGGCTCTGTGGCATTCGTGCGGCTCTGCGGGCGACTCGGGTATCAGTTACTTCCAGCGAGATGCCAGCTCGAGCATCAGTAACATTCACTTCTATACGTACGGAGAAGCTATTTGCCCACAATCTCTTCATGCCATGATTATGACTTAACACCAAGTACAGCATATATCAAGTACAGCATCATCCCAAGATCGACAGTCTCCCCCTCCCAGCCATATTCCCTCTCCCAGCCAGTTTCCCATCTCTCGGCGGATGTCGTTGTACTCAACTCTCTACATTCCCACAAATACAACTTAACCAACAAATAGAGTCTCAGCTGCCATTGTGCCTCCGTCCAAATCGACCGCTTCCAAGTACTCCTCCAATCTTGCTCGATCATAGCCTGCAAGTGCATCTCCAATCTCGCTCATTCACGGCCTCCCAATGCATCTCTGAGTTCACTCAAGCTCGGTCTCCAATTGCATCTCCAACCTCGCTCAATCACGGCCTCCCAGCGCATCTCCGAACTCACTTTATCACGGCATCCAAGTGCATCCCTGAGTTCACTCGATCTTGGCCTCCAAGTGCATCTCTCAACTCGCTCGATCACAACCTCCGAGTACATTGTTAACGAGTGACGGCGGGTGTACCGAGATACAGGGGCAACGGAGGTGGACTGAGCGACGGGGAGTACATATTCGTTAGATCCCAGGGTAGATAGACTTCATCCCATTTTCATCTCATCTTATCTTTCCGAGATGTCGTGGATCCACCCAATTGTGTGGATTCTCACGGTGGGGTAGTATAATATCTTCTCACTTATTTCCTAGGCGCCTCAAGCTAGAACCGTTCTTTCTCACAAATTCCCAAGTTGTGCATCACTCGGTGCTCTCAATGGGCATCTCCAGGTGCTCCTCTGATTATGCTCGACTACTATCTGTGGCCAGGTTGACCGTATGTATATATATAGAGATACCTAAATAATGCATGCTATATTATGAGGTAGCGAATCTTGTGACTGTAACAAAGACGAATATGATAGACGAAATGCCTTTTGCTTATGGAACCCTGAGAACCACTGCTTCGAGAATACGGCACCAAGTCGCCCACAGAGATTGCTGAATGCACCTCCATAGCTGAAGAAACGGCAAAACTGCGATCAGAGGGCGATATGCAATGCGACACGTGGTATTGGCACTGTGCGCGGAGTAATCTGCCTCCGGGGTGTCTCTGATGGCTCTAACAGAGCGCGTCCACTCTGATGCAGCCATTCCAGCCGGACGGAGATGTCTTTTGCTGATGGCCTTGGATACAAGATACTTCGATATCTATCGACAGGGTTGACGCTCTATGAAGAATTCTCTGAAGAGCATTTATTTCTGGGGGAGGAGTAATTTATACTCAGTCCAGAAATATTAACACTTGGCAGCCTGTGGAACCGGCTGTTCTCGAATACAGGTCAAGAGGTTGCGTTTCTGGATGAAATAAGGAAAGACAGAGTTTCTCAGATAGGCAGTTGTACTTAATTTTAATAAATGTTGGATTGATTATTGGAATTAAGCACCACTGTAACAGCTTGCTCCATTTACAGTTTCCAGATTAACCTCGTAAGCATTTCAATACAATGTCTTTGAGCTCAGTTTTTACAGAAAGAAGTGTTTAAGAGTAAAGAAATCCACTTTATATGGGATATGAATCAAATTGAATAGAATATATGGTCTGAAGTGATTGTGAGTGACCAGATTATATTTGGATTACCTTCTGGTTATAGAAGCAGTGTACCTACATGTAGTGACAGTTTTAACCAAATACCCAGCATTGACTCAGGTAGATGTAACCTAATACCCCCCAAAGTTCAGCTCTTTGAAGGTAATTTGAAATTTTGGTGGAGTGATGTCTCGACTCTCCAGGCCCTCTCACCTCACTTTTGTAATAATCTCAATTTGAGTCAGACTTGCCATTTCGGTTAGTATAAAATCACGTGAGATCAATTGGCCGGGGTACGAGGCCAAATATGAAAGTACTTCTCGTTCCCATCCTTCCCAATTTGACAAGTTTAATTACCCGCTCATACCGCGCTTAATAGCCAAAGTTGGCAGTTACCGAGGCCCACCAAGAACTTAGGGCGGAGGGTTACACTGCCTGCTAACAACTACAGCGAGACAATTCCGTGTCTGAACGTACCAACAATGAACCCAACATTACAGGAAGTCGCGATTGCTGCGACTGCATTCAAGCTCTTGCTTTTCCCCGCTTAGTCTCTCGTCCCGCCATAGTAGTTATGAATGGATATACGCTAACCTCCCAACTTCCAGCAAGTCTACAGATTTCGAGGTTCACCGCAACTGGCTCGCCATTACCTACTCCCTCCCAGTCAAGAAATGGTACTACGAAACGACGTCCGACTGGACACTCGATTATCCTCCCTTCTTCGCCTTATTTGAATGGCTTCTTAGTCAACTAGCCCAGTTCTTTGATCCGCATATGTTGGAGGTCGATCACCTAGGTTATTCAAGCACTCAAACGGTGTTGTTCCATCGTCTATCGGTAATCTCTAGTGAACTGATACTTATCTATGCTCTGCACAAGTCTGTAACTCCACTTGTTTGTAATTAGTGAGTGATGTTAACCAATATTATCAGACTAGTTGCTTGTGTGCCCGAAACTTCGAAGTGTGCAGCGCATTCTGTCGCTCTATCATTACTGCTTTCTCCAGGATTATTGATAATCGATCACATTCACTTCCAATACAACGGGTTCATGTATGGGCTTATACTGCTATCTATACTCCTTGCACGCTCGCCCCCGACTCATCTATTGTCTGCAGTGCTATTTGCATCAGTTTTGTGCATTAAACATATTTATCTCTACCTCGCTCCGGCATACTTCGTATATTTCCTTCGGAACTATTGCATGGGTCCCAATCTCTCCTCACGTCATCTGATTCGTCATATTCGTTTCAAAAATTGCTTCAAGCTTAGTGCAGCGGTCTTGACTATCTTTGGTGCTTCGTTCGGTCCGTTTGCCTACTGGGGTCAATTACCGCAGCTTGGAGCCAGACTCTTCCCATTTTCCCGTGGCCTATGCCATGCATATTGGGCACCGAATGTTTGGGCATTGTACTCCTTGGTCGATCGAACGCTGATCTTTTTTGCACCACGACTTGGGTTTCACGTTCAAACTGCAGCCATTAATAGTGTTACGCGAGGACTAATCGGCGACACCGCCTTCGCGGTGCTCCCTGAGATTTCCCCACGGTTGACATTTCTTCTTACAGTGATTTTTCAACTCCTACCGTTGATGAAGCTATTTGCTCGTCCCTCGTTCGAAAATTTTATAGGCGCCGTGACCCTTTGCGCATACGCTTCATTTTTGTTTGGCTGGCATGTTCATGAAAAGGCGATACTTCTGGTGATATTTCCCTTCAGGTTTGTATCGCCCGTTTTCGACCTTGATTATCGATTGTCGTACCTGACGAACTGTGCCAATAGTCTCCTTGCACTGAAAGATTATCGGCACTTCGCAACATTCTGCCCGCTTGTCGTCGCCGGTCACTTCTCCCTCTTTCCACTTCTCTTCACAGCTCCAGAACTCCCAATCAAAATTGTATACACAGCAATGTGGCTTGTCGTGTTTCTCGTCACATTTGAGAAGCTGGTGACAGTATCATCCACTGGACCAGGATGGTTTCTAAGTTGGGCTTCGACCTTCTTTATCATGCTCTCGATTCCGTTAATTACGTATACGAGCTTTATCCATGGCATTTTCTTTCGAGACAAGTATGAGTTTCTACCGTTGCTATTGACAAGCAGTTATTCCGCGGTGGGAATCGTAGCAAGCTGGATAGGATTTTTTTGGTTATATTTTGTATAGTACGGTGTGGTGTCGGAGAGTGCTAGGAGTCCCCTTCAGCGTATTAGTTGTCGTCTCGCGTTTGACGAAAGGTATCAAAGGTGTTGAAATGGGTTATTATGCTATAGCCATGTAATACAATTAATCAAACATGTTGTAGACTTATCAGTTTACAACAAAGCATACTGCTAACTCGGTGGGATACTATGGTGAGTACATTGGCCAGTCAAAAAGTGTTACGTTTAGTGCCGATCGACGAGTGGCCATCCATTTTCTCGAATCACCATTTCGCGGCCTTGCGCGTCTTCACAACCTCAAGAAAGAGTTGCTCAAATTTATATTAAGCTAGAATACATAAATGAGAAAACGCTACTAAATTTACGGAGTATTCAACCACGTTGAAATCTTTGTATACCACCCTTGTGCCTCCAGCACAATAGCAATAAAACGCAGCATGGACTTCCACTACTTTTCCAAGTACTTCGAGTTAATTTTCTGTTACTACATAATAGGGAGGTCTGCTGCCAGTAGTCTGTCGTACGCTTGGATACGGGTGACTAAGTGGTAAGCACTAAGGGCATTTCACAAACTAATTTGGTCAAATGCAGATAAACTCCTGGAGCAGTTAATTGATTCGGGGTCTCTCGCCTCCTCGAACCTCAGGGTAACACTGTATGACTTATCGACCGGCCCCTGCAAAAAATGGACACGCTCGCTTCGCTCTCCCGTTAGCTCTAAAGTGTGAATGAGCAAGCTGGTTAGGCACAAAAGTCTTCGCACAAAAGCAGGAGACAAAGAGCCAATATAAAACCACGAAGAAGAGGGAATGCGGGTCATATGGTGGAAATCTCATAATATAGTAATATAACGTATACGTGAAGGTAACCTGTCAAGAGGTACTGCCCGGACACCGTTCGAGTGCCCGGGTAACAGTCATTTCCATGCCTTATTTACCCCGCTCCAGAAGGAAATTTGCCTCGACAACTGCACAAACTCATCATGGGCCACGCAAAGGTACGACAAGCAAAGAAGTATGCCAAAGATGGCAAATACGTCGTGCTTTAGAGAAGCGAGAGAAATTTGAAACTTTATTTCAAGTACTCATAGTGGAGTTTGCAGTGCCAATATCTACCTAGTCCGATGGGACTAAGTGTGTAGTTTCTCATTTGCAAGTTCACAAAAAGGAGCAGAAGCTCCCACCAGCGGCCGAAATAGCTCTGATTGCATGGGGGCATTAGCTGGATGCAGGGAACGTTACTTTTAAAGTAATTGCAAAGTTACTTGCACAAAGTGTACAGTGGAAGAGGGTAATTTCAACTTAGCAATTCTTGGAAAGGATTGTATCTTGCAATTTCTAGATTGTTATTCTGATATTATGAAAAAAGTATAGTGGTCAACTTGATTATCAGCATTTATATGTTACTTACCTTTATCATTACTACTAAAAACTGCAACAACTAATATCAAAGTAAAATGTGAAATTACAGAATATATATAATATACATGAAAAGAGGTTCTTCTGTAGTTATTTGTTAAGGCTAAAATTATATATTCAGTAAAATGAACATCTCCTCAGTAACATTGAAAGGTATTTAAGCAATAAAAATTGTCTTGAAATCCTATTATACTAGTGATTTTATACATCATGTATTTGTCAATTACAAGAATTTCCATTATTATATTATCTGGTACTTAACGACTAAATATTGTAAAAGAGGTTATATACATCCTGAAAACAGTTAAATAGCTACTATTCCCCATTTGAAATAAATTCAACTGTTTAACTACTATACTAAATCTCATGCTAGCAATATTACTTATTTTTTTTTTATTAGTCAGTTATTACTGATATTTTATTGCTAAATTTTACCAATGTGCTATCAATTATTATATAATACTGGTTAACTTCAGTTTACTGTTAACCTATCTGTTGTAATCTGTAGATAATAATTTGTTTAGACTTTGTGAAATATAAAGTGCATATTGCATAAAGTGTATTCTGATAGAATTGCTGAAAGCTAAATACAACAGAGTTATGCAGTGTTAGGGGTTCTCCCTTAATAGAGGTATTGGTACATGCATAGGGTCTGAGGACTTTATATCTATATTGTTAGATATACAGAACACCAAGTCTAGACAAATGCAAGGGACCAGCGACATAGTCTTTAGAGGGATTTAATGGGAGCCTCATGTCGATTTGATAGCAAGCGAGCTTTGTGGCTAGCGGATTCATTGAAAGGTCTTATTTAGAAGATTTGATTTGATGATGCAATAACCTTGTCCAGTCACAAGTAATCAAGACTGGAAGATGCCGGTTATTTCTTTACAGATTCATTGAATTGAGCTAAGCAGGACTAGATGAGTTGACTGCACTATGTGCGACTGACGTGTCAGGCAGATGATAGCCAAATGCAATGATGTGGAATCTCAAACCAATCCCTAGTGGAGCGGAACAACTTGGGCACTCCCCGGTCAGTGAGAACAGTCTCGACCTTAGCATGGTGTGTTTGAATCATTGATGAGGGCAAAGTCAATATGACCCGACAACCATTGAGGGGTTAAATCACGATCTGATACGTCAGTTGAATGTCAACAGAGCAATGGTGGGTCGCCACGTCAGTCTCTGAAGCAGATAAAGCCAAATAGCCTGAATGGTGAGGTTGTGTCGTAATTTATCAAGCAATCTGTTTAAAGCCTTCCTAATAACCACGTCAGGCATGGAGAGGTTTTTAACTATCCAATTATACGAGTTGCAAGATATCTAAGTCGAGGTGACTGTTTGATTACATCTTATTGCGGACGATGGCCCGAGAGGGAGCGTAGTGCTTTAAGACCAATCATGCAAGAACACGATAACTTTTGGGAAGCAGAGTCATTAGCAAGAGAGATTGAAGCTCATCAAGGAGTACTCTACGATATGACAGATAGGATCCATCAGCAAAAAACATTTGCGTCCAGGCGGAATGGCGCGGTCAGAGTGGTCACGCTCCATCAGTGCCGTCAGAGACACCCCGGTGGCAGACTACTCAGCGCCCGGCGCAAATACAACGCGTCGGGTTGCATATCGGCCTACGATTCCAGTTTCGCCGTTTCTTCCCGCTTTCTCGGTATTCCATTGCAAATGAACACTGTGGCAGTGGCCAACTGTGACGATACGTTGGAATGGGTTTATTGGGTACATTAGCAAAATGTAAATCGGTCCGGAAGCCACACGCAGGGTTCCATAAGCACAAGGCATTTTGTATATCATATTCGTCTTTGTTACAGTCACAAGATTCGCTACCTCATAATATGGCATGCATTAGTTAAGTATATCTATATATATACATACGGTCAATGGGGCCACAGATGGTAGTTGAGCATAATCGGAGGTTCTAGCTCGAGGAGCCTAGGAAGAAAGTGAGAAGATATGATACTACCCGGCTGTGAGAATCCACGCAATTGTATGGATCCGGATGAGATGAAAATGAGATGATGTCTATCTACGCCGTGGTCTCCTGAATATGTACTCCCTGTCGCTCACTCCACCTCTGCTACCCCTGTATCTGCGTACACCTGCCATCGCTCATAAACGATGTACTTGGAGGCCGTGATTGAGCGAGTTGAGAGATGTACTTTGAGGCCGTGATCGAGCAAGTTTGGTGATGCACATGGAGGCCGGGATCGAGTGAACTCAGAGATGCACTTGGAGGCCGTGATCGAGCGAGTTTGGAGATGCAATTGGAGACCGACATTGGGTGAACTCAGAGATGCACTTGGAGGCCGTGATCGAGCACGTTTGGAGAGGCACTTGGAGGCCATGATCGATCGAGATTGGTGGAGTACTTGGAGGTGGTCGATCTGGAGGCGGTTGATCAGGAGGGAGGTGTGATGGCAGCCGAGACCCTATTCATTGGTTAACTCGGAATCGTGGGCATGTAGAGAGTTGACTAAATTAAGGGCCGCCGAGAGATGAGAGCTGGCTGGCGGCGGGAGACAGTCGATCTTGGGATGATGCAGTACTCGGTGTATACAGTCCTCAGTGTATGCAGTACTCGGTGCATGCTGTACACGATGTATGCTGTACTCGGCGTTAACTCATGATCATTGCATGGAGAAATTGACAGGGATGACTTAACTTCGTGTTCTTAGGTGATGGTAGAGTTGAGCACAAGAAAGAGAGAGACCAGAGGAGATGGGGGAAATGATCATGAGAAACTGGGACTAAGAGAATTTTGTGTGCGAGTCAATTGACCATCCCCGATACGGCAGGTACGAGTCCCAATCCGGCGGGTAATAACACCGATATGAGGTCTTCTAAACCCAATCAGGCGAGTTGCACTCCTAATTTCTCATAGCCGCTCGTATTCTCCATATGGTTCTCATCTTCATCCCCCATCTCTCTCTTTCTTGTCCACAACTTAACCATCATCGCAGACCATGAAGTTAAGTCATCCCTCTCTATCTCTCCATGTCATGATCATGAGTTGACACCGAGTACAGCATACACCGAGTACAAGAATACACCGAGTACAACATACACCGATTACAGCATACACCTAGAACAGCATCCACTGACGATTGTTTGTCTTCCCGTCATTCTCATGATTACAAGTTGACCCCTGAATGTAGCTTCAGCCTCTGGCGTGCCTCCCTACACGATCGACCGCCATGAGCCTGCTCTCCATGAGAGCTCACAGCTAAAGTCTCCTTGTCACATTCTCTCCGTTGCGAGTTAACTACCTGATGAATAGAGTCTCAGCACCCAGCGCACCATCCATCGACCGCCTCTAAGTACTCATCCGATCTCGCTCGATTACGGCCTCCAAGTTCACACGATCATGGCCACCCAGTGTATCTCCAAACTTGCAAGATCACGGACTCCAAGTGCATATCTCCAAACTCGCTTCATCGTGGCCTCAAAGTGCATCTCCAAACTCGCTCGATCACGGCCTCCAAGTGCATCTCTGAGTTCACTCATTCTCGGACTCTCAGTGCATCTCTGAGTTCACTCGATCTCGGTCTCCAAATGCATCTCCAAACTCGCTCGATCATGGCTGCCAAGTGGATCTCTGAGTTCACTCGATCTCGGCCTCCAAGCGAATCTCCAAACTCGCTCGATCATGGCCTCAAAGTTCAGCTCTCAACTCACACACTCACGGCCTCCAAGTGTAACGCTGAGTTCACTTGATCATCATCTTGAGGTGCACTTCGAATTGCTGACAATCCCTGTGTGCTGCCAGTCCAGATATACCGTGTGTAGATAGGTAGCTATATAGATACATAGACACATAGATGAGAATACAAACTGAATGCATAAGTTTTGAAAATCGTTGAACGATAAGTAGTAGCTACGATTTAACCTTGCCAGGCGTTGTGTAAACGGCTTGAGTATAACTGCAGCCCATGCGAAGAGTGTAACACACGTGTCCTTCTGATGGTGCGTAAACATCACCACCAGGTAAAGGAGTACGTATGCAACACGACCCATCGCCTGGGCGAAGGGTAGTGTGTAATTCTCCATCAGAGGGTACGAGGTTCCGTCAGAGCCGTCAGAGCCATCCAGAACAGCCGGGTGTTTCTGACGGACACCAGAGTAGTTGCTGATGTCATAGCAACCCTTGATTGATGATGATGGCCCTTCGGGAGAGTAACTCTTTAAAACAAATCATTCCATGCCAGAAAGCTATATACAGACAGAGATGCTCCGGCATTGGAAGCGTAGCCCCACAAGCACGAATGATACCTACCTGCAAAGAAGAAACTGAAATATTATTAAGATTTCAGTTCTTATTATTAGTATTATCGTCGAGTACATTGGTATTATTCATTAGGATTGTACGCCGTTCCCCCGCCCCATGGTTGAGCACAAGTTCAATAACTTGTATGGTATTATACTGTGCACTTTATCTTTATTACTGGATCGATTTGAAAGAGAAGATCAGTTATTTGCTCCATAGTGTTTCTGGTGAATAGCAAGTATAATCCAGATTACGGAGATATCAATTCATTATCGATATTATAAAATATTCCCATCAGATTACATAGCTAACCTACTCATTACACCATTACCGGTTTGGTCATCGGGGAAGGACATAATTCCAGGAAACAATGATCCTGCAAAGAGTTTGGAAAAAGATACCGAGTCTCCAGAAGAAGGATATATTGAGCACCTGTCAAGAAAGAAGTTTCTTCCTTGAAGCTTTCCCAAGGAATCGGGTTCGAATACATCTATTAATACAACTCGAAGTGGGAAAGTTTTCAAACCCCAAGGGCTGTAGCAAACAGAGCTTAACAAACGATATCCCCAGGCGAAACTCAAAGCAATTTCAAGAGATCCATAATTCATTGCCAAAGGACGGATTAATAATATAGCGAGCTGAGTTGGTGTGTAGGCTTAGTACCTACAGTTGAGTCTGGATAGACGTGGGTAATTGGGGAGATTACACTTAAGACGTAATATTGCGAATAGTATCTGAACGCCAGATTTATCAAGGAGATAAGAAGAGGGGATTTGTGAAGATACATCGCAAATTAGAGTGCACTATCAGCGGACAAGATATTACTGCCATGATATTGAGTAATCACCGAGATTCATCTCACGAACATACTTTCGACATTAATCAACAAGATTAATTCTAGAATTATACTTTACAATAGTAAATAATCACCAAGATTAATTCTACAATTTCTATGTATTGTTAATATTGTGTCACACTACGATACGGTTTAATTGCTATCTATTCAGAAGCATTGGAAATGACCATATATATTTGTCCTCTTTGCGTGTACAATGTATACAGGCTTCCAATAGACTTTAATTGGAGATATGCATAAACAGATTACGATAGAAACTACGGCTGAGCGCCCCTAGTACTTACTTAAGTATCCAGGAACACTTATAGAAAAGTATAGTTACTGAGGTGGTTGCGACCCCGTAACATCAAGTTACTACTAAGTAATTTTACCTCTTATGTTCAAAGTAAAATGAAACTACAGCTAAAGTACAAATGAAATGGCAGTATAGAATCCAGAGCCAGATAATAATAATTATATATAGTTAGTATAGCACAAGTCTTCTAAGTCTAGTAATAATCATATTATGTAGATACTTAAAGCCTAATAACTAATACATTATTTATTTGTCTAAGTACAGCCACCTATTCAAAACTGGTTCTTTGTTTTTTTCCTTATCTTTCCCAAGACTCAATCTCTTATCACCTTTGACAAGGCAAACTTCAAGAGGCATATTCTTCCAACTTATTTGGGTTGTAATCCTGCAACAGCAGCAGACTGGTATTGGGGTAACTGTTAATATCTTATTCAAAGCCTGAAATCAATCCAAAGTGAAGCACAATATCAGGACACCAACTGTATTGTCATTCTCCAAAGTTGATACATTTATCTCTGAATTCAGAGACATTATGACAGTATGTTGTGACTCCATAGCATTAAATGACAGTGGTAAATTTGGATTATAAAGAATGTAAATATTTGTAAAATAATGGATACAATTCTTCACAATATTTTAAGGTAAACTTTGCTGGTTATGTCTGACAGTGGTTTTGTGCTGGAGCTTGTTTATCTTGATTATGTTGGGAGCAATATCAGGAAAATGTAAATTGGTCCGGAAGCCACATGTAAACCTCCCAGACACTCAGGTTGATTTCACTACTAGTGCACCTAAGCAATTTCAAATGCTCCCAGACCTCCCTCAAGCTAAGGAAAGTGTGTTAGAGGGGTTCTGTAAGGACATATGCACCAGTGTCCGGAGGTATAAGGATATGGTTGCACAGGTGGATTAGAGTGATCATCAAAGTATGTTCAATGGTAAGATTCTCAATACTGATCTAAGATCCGTGGCGAGGTCTAAGTGATGTTGTGCTTACCTGGCCTATGACATGTACCGCTGCAACCCTGACCGCTAGTACAACACCTCCGCTGATACATCATCCCCCTCTTTGGGCACAGAGCTCCTGGGCTGCATGATCCCATTCATGGAGAAACAAGATGAAAACAAACATGCCAACAAACAACACAGAAAAACAAGCAGACGAATCACACAACGGCGATAAACAAGCAAACGTATCCCACGACGGATTAGTGAAACCCAGGGCGTCCTTTCGCCGGGTATGGTGCACGGGGAAAGTCCAACTCCAATTAACTCTGATCTGGAGGTGGTAAAACCCGTGCTGACACCATTTGTACTCGACCGGTATCCATTTGGAAGAGAAGAAAGAACACCAAGTAGTCCAATTGGTCCTGTCTCAAAGTGGCTTCCCTGGGTGCTTTCAGTGACAGTCGTCGACTAGTTCCCAAGTATTGTCAAGATTTGCCGCTGGTTCCCAACACGTGCGTACATGGCTGTAGCCAGCCCACTGGAATAGACAGTGTACCATCTGGTAGCGTAGATTGGAGTCAAGAATTGGATCAACTTCCCACTCCTCCGAATCGTTGACATTGACTGGGTGGGGCTCCGACGAGGGTTGGCGTGGGGTCAGGGGTGTGTACCAATCAGGGAGTGACATGGGGAACACTTTGAGCTGGTGCATCATCTTCGGCAAGTCTGATATGTAAGCGTCCTTATTGATGATCTTACTTACCATATACGGTCCAGGGCGCTAGTAGTCAGGTACCTTTGAAGGCCTGGTTGTGCGGAAGTGTCTGGTTGAGAGCCAGACTCTATCTCCAACTTTGAAAATGATCTCCTTCCTGGCAGTGCACTTCATCTATTTCTCTTGGGCCTTGAGCAAGTTGTCTCTGAGGGCCCAGTGAGTTTCCTCCACTCCTTCGAGCAAGACGTCCGCTTGAATCTTCGACTTGATGCTAATTGGTTTCAGCATCTTGAACTGCATCTCAGGATGCTGATGATACACTGCCCAGGACGGGGTCATCCCTGCCAAAGTGTGCACCGAATTGTTGTATGCGAATTCCGCCAGAGGTAAGAGTTCAATCCAGTTATGTTGCTCATAGTTGCAGAAGGCTTGTAGGTATTGTTCAATGGTCTGGTTTTGGCGCTCCGTTTGCCTGTCTGTTTGGGGATGACAGGCGGTCAAAACTCGGTGAGTGATGCTCATGTGAGAGCAAACTACATGCCAGAATCGCCTGTTATACTGTGTGCCATGGTCGGTGAGAATATTTTCCGGTACACAGTGGCTGCAGACCATGAGTTCGAAACACATTCGTCCCAGTTCCGGTGAGTCGATGTACGTCCGGCATGGAATGTAGATCGCCATCTTAGTCAATTGGTCAACCATTCCCAAGATCCCAGTGTATGCTGATGCCGTTGATTCGGGCAGATCAGTGACTAAATCCATGGTGACTTCTTCACACGGTCGATGGGGTAGTGGCCATCAGCAAAAAACATTTCCGTCCGGGCGGAATGGCTGCGTCAGAGTGGACGCGCTCCGTCAGAGCCGTCAGAGACACCCCGGTGGCGTATTACTCTGCGCCCGGCGTCAATACCACGCGTCGCATTGCATATCGCCCTCCGATCGCC
>Ga0307515_10006880_pt1 | contig 22609 bp, 19 predicted proteins | sample 17_EM_MG_FD_194513 | JGI IMG/M metagenome (GOLD analysis project Ga0307515, IMG submission 194513) | Populus trichocarpa ectomycorrhiza microbial communities from riparian zone in the Pacific Northwest, United States - 17_EM | ecosystem: Host-associated > Plants > Roots > Unclassified | place...
GCCCAACTACCTGGGTTGGTTTCGTGCGCTGGACCGGAACGCCCAATTCGGCGCCAACCCCTCGTCACTGTTAACGTTGGCCCTCAGCTCGTGACGCCGTCCTCAGTCAACGCGAACTGCGCCTTCTGTTTTGGGTGGACGGGATGGGTCAGTCCGCAAGGCTGGCCGCATGGCTGAACCCATGTTTTCAACATCCCGTCCATCCTCCTCGCTTGAGAACGAGGCGGGTGGTTTGAAAGCTTGTTCAGGAGCGAAACCATGATCAACGAGTCACCCGTTAAAAGCCCGCGCCAGATCGCAACTACGTTGTACCAGCTCGCTGCGCTCTCGCGGCAGATCAGCTTGTGCATGGAGCGAGAACCTGCCCCACACGAAGACGCGTCCTGGCTGGTCGATCTCGAGGCAGGTCTGCTGCAAACCCTCGCGGAAGACCTCGACTGGGCGGTCACGAAAGATGAGGCCGCCACAACCGACAGTGCGCCGTTGGAAGCGGCCGAGACGTGAGCGCCACCGTGTCGAAGAATCTCACCGCGAAGGACTTGAAGCGTGATCACGCGGCGCTGTATGCACAGCTGCGATTGAGCTTCATGGCAATCGGTGCCGAGGCGGAACGCGCCCGCATCAAGGCGGTACTCGCGCAGGCGCTTCCTGGTGATGAGGAACTGGTGCACCAGCTCGCCTTCGATGGGATCACGACTGGCCTTGAGGCAGCACGGCTGTCGCTGAAGTCGCGACTCAAGGCCGACCATCGTGCATCGAAAACGAATGCCGCTCGCGCGCCGGCACTTCCCATTGAAATCACTCGCGTCGATGCCGCGAAAGAATCATCCCACGCGGTTTTCTGCCAAACGAGTTCGGCTGAGGACGCTGCGGACACGCCTGGCGCTCCCACAGGCCAAGGCAATGCAGCATGAGCGTTGCCAGTCTGCATCGCTTGCCTGGTGCCGCTGGATCGCCGGTCGCGCAGCACTGGCGAGCATTCGGCCGCCCCCTGCCTGAGGGCGTCGCTGATCTGCGTCCGCGTCTGGCCAATGCAGTCGTAGCCAAGGGCGGAGCCGAAGCTCGGCGGCTGAACTTGGTTCGCGAGCTTGCGCTTCAGCTCGTGAGCAATGGTGATCCATGCATCGAGCGACGCGTATTCGGTTTCGCGGCCGGGATCGGCTGCAGGAACGGCCGGGGCGTGGCGGCCCGAGTGCTATTTGAAATCTACGCATGCGGGACTCAGTCGAGACGATGACGGCCGCTCTATTGCCCCCGCTCACGGTCGTTCGGGCTCAGCGCTGTGCGCCTTATGAACCTTCATTCTGGAGTTGACATGAATTTTCAGGACATGGATTGCGACGGTTGCGGGTTCCCGTGGAAGACGGATATCGAGCGCCGCTCTGCGCCTGCTGCGGACCGGCTTCCGGTGGGCTATTGAGCAATTAATGAGTCGCCTCCCGGCACCGACGCTGCAGCTTGCAGCGGAGGCCCTCTCCCACATCCCGCCCGATGTCGACCGCGAAACGTGGGTGCGCGTCGGCATGGCGTTCAAGGCCGAGTTCGATGACTCGGGCTTTGACACATGGGCGAAGTGGAGCGAGGCCTCCGACAGCTTCAGCGCGATCGACGCACGCGACACCTGGCGCAGCATCAAGTCTGGCGGGCGCGTGCAGATCGGCACGCTTTTCGGCATCGCGAAGGACCACGGTTTCCATTTCCCGAAGGACCGAGCGGCGCCGGCGGCCGACGAGATCGCGTTGGCTGCAGAGCGCAAGCTCAAGCGCGACCTCGAGGCTGCGCAATACCGGGCCCGCGCTGATCGAGCGGCACGCGTGGCCATTGACATGTGGGCCGCAGCGAGCGAGGTGGGCGAAAGCCCGTACCTGCAGCGAAAGGGCGTAGGCGGCCACGGCGTGCGCTACCAGCCTGGCGGCGCGCTGCTGGTGCCGATGCGCGATGCGGCGGGCGAACTGCAGAACTTGCAGGCGATCGCGCCTCAGAAGCCGGCCGATGGAAAGGACAAGCGTTTTCTGTCCGGCGGCAGAAAGTCTGGCCTCTGGCACCAGATTGGCCAGGTCGATGGCGCGGCCGTGCTCTTGGTTGCGGAAGGCTATGCGACCGGGGCGAGCTTGCATGAGGCAACGGAGCGCCCGGTGGCGGTCGCGTTCGACGCCGGCAACTTGCCGCACGTGGCGAAGGCATTGCGCGAGCTCTACCCGGCTTTGCCGATCCTGGTCTGTGGCGATGACGACCAGGCCACGGAACTGCGCACCGGGACGAACACTGGACGGGCCAAGGCAATGACCGCCGCGCGCGCCGTCGACGTCGATGGCGCGCCAGGGCGAGCGGTGTTCCCGGAAGGCCTGCCGCCTGAGCAAAGCGACTTCAACGATTTGGCGGTGACGGCCGGTGCCGAGGCCGTGCGATCGACGATCGAGAAGGCGGTCAGCGAGATCCATGCGCCGACGTCGCACAAACCGGCCAAATCGACGCGCAGCGCACGCGAAGCAGTGGCCGCAGGCCTCGGGGGCGGCGATGGCCCCGGCGGGCCTGGCGAGCCTGTAGGCGGTGGCGGGGGCAATGACGACGCGGGTCCACCCGAGTGGGATGCCTTCTCGGTCGATGCGCGCGGCGTGTGGCACACGGTGCGCGATGTTGAGGGCAACTCCAAGAAGCAATGGCTGTGCACTCGGCTTGACGTGGCAGCGCGCACGCGCGCTGACGATGCCAACGGCTGGGGCTACCTGCTGGAGTTCCGAGATCCGGACGGCAACGCGAAGAGCTGGGCGATGCCGTCGGCGATGCTGAGCGGCGACGGCAGTGAGTGGGCGGGTCGGTTGCGCGACATGGGCTTGCGAATGGCGCCAGGTACGCAGCCGCGCAACCTGGTGGCGAAGTACATCGACACACGCAACCCTCCCGAGCGTGTGACATGTACCGACCGCGTTGGCTGGCACGGGTCCGTGTTCGTGCTGCCAAGCGGCACGATCGGCACGGCGGAGGGCCGACGCTTCGTGTTCCAGAGCGAGAGCGGCATGGAGGACACCTATCGCCGCAGCGGCACGCTTGCGGAGTGGCAGGCGAACGTAGGCGCGCTGTGCGTCGACAATTCGCGCCTGGCCTTCTCGGTGTGCTGTGCGCTTGCCGGCGCGATGCTGCGGCCGGCGGGCATGGAGGGTGGCGGATTTCACTTCAGAGGTGAGTCCAGCATCGGGAAGACGACAGTCTTGCGCGTGGCCACGAGCGTGTGGGGGCGACCGAACTACATGCAACAGTGGCGATCGACAGACAACGCCCTGGAGGCGACAGCGGTGCAGCACTCCGATGGGGTGCTGATCCTGGATGAGATTGCGCAGGTTGATGGTCGGGTGCTCGGCGAGTGCGCATACATGCTGGCCAACGGGCAGGAGAAGGGGCGTGCCACACGTGGAGGGCTATCGCGAAAGAAGCGCACCTGGTTGACTCTGTTCCTTTCGAGCGGTGAGATCTCGATGGCAACGCACATGGCCGAGGCCGGCAAGCGAACGCGCGCTGGTCAGGAGATTCGCATGCTCGACGTGCCGCTCGATGCAGGCCGCAGCATGGGTGGCATCGAAGAGCTGCACGGCTTCGAAAGGCCGGGGCAGCTGGCCGAGACGATCAATAGGGCCGCAGCGCGGCACTACGGAACGGCAGGCCGCGCTTGGCTGGAGTGGGCCGCGGCGAGCCATGCCAGCCTGGTAGAGCGTCTACATGTGCTCGTGGAGCGCTACCTCACTCAGCTCGTGCCCGAGGCGGCGTCCCAGCAGGTGCGGCGCGCCGGCAATCGCTTTGCGCTGGTCGCCGCTGCCGGTGAGCTGGCAACACAGGCCTGCATTACGGGCTGGCCAGAGGGTGAGGCGCTGCGCGCGGTGCGGGAGTGCTTCAATGCCTGGCTCGGCTCGCGTGGCCACCTGGACAACGGTGAGGACGCGGCAATGCTGCACCAGGTTCGGCAATTCTTAGAGCTCCACGGTGATGGGCGCTTTACCTTCTGGAATCGTGGGGCTGACGACCACGCGCCGAAGACTCTGAATCGAGGGGGTTTTAAGCGCCTGATCGGGTCGGACGGCAAACCGATCAAGAGCAACAGCGACCATCAGCGCGATTACGGCGAGCGCATGAGTTCCGCTGACGGCGAAACAGCACAGGTCGAGTACTTCGTGTTGCGAGAGGTCTTCACTCGCGAAGTGTGCAGCGGGTTCGATTCAAGTGCCGTGGCGAAGCTGTTGCAGCGGCGCGGGCATCTGAAGCACGAAGCGGGGCGGTTGATGACGAAGCAGCGCCTGCCTGGAATGGGAAACGTGTGGTGCTATCACGTCAAGCCGAGCGTGCTCGAGGACGAGCTCTGACGGGGGGCGGGGGCAAGAGAGACCGGGCAGCGCCGAGTCGGTCTTCAGGAGCGATCTGGCGGTTCGCTCAGCGTGATCTCATTGCAGCTCTCCATAGCCCGCTCGAAGGCGCTCCTCTTTCGAGGTGGCGCGTTTGTGGCAGGGGCAGTCGCCGCAACGACATTCTTCGACCCGGCGGAACGGCTCACTGCATGAGCCGCGATGGTCGCTTCGCGCCTCCCTACGCGGGTTGCCGGGCGGGTTGGCACCTTTGGCCGCACATTCGCGTCCGCCGCATTGGGCTGTCGGCCTGGTCTGCCGTAAGTTGCGATGTACTCGTCCAGCCATGCGTCCAGTTCGTGCCGGTCGAAGGCGATGCCTCGCACTCCGATAGGGATCTCCGTGAGCTGCGGGCGCACCTCGTGGTCGAAGCGGTTGCGATCCATACCGCAGTAGGCGGGTGCGTCGCGCTGGCGCAGGATGCGAGGTTGGATCATGGTCTGCGGGGCGAAATTGACGACTCCGCATTCTAGGAAGCTGCCCCCGGTGCGGGGGCAACTCCAAAAACAACGGGGGCGCGCAAACCCAGTATCCATGCGGGTTCCAGCGGTTTGCCCCCGTGCCCCCGCTGCTCCCGGTGTTTTCAACGCAAAGTCGGACTTCGCAGCGTTTGCGCATGCGCTTCGACTAAGATTCGGCCTCGTTCGGCAGGAAAGTCGCGATCGGCCGATGCAGGAACTTATGCAGGAACTCGGGCGCGAGCGGGCCAGGTTTCATAGGTGAGTTCAATGGCCTCACCGCCAAGACAGCAAGAGCGGCGACCAAGCGGTCGCCGTTTTGCATTGAGGCGATCCACATGGATGCAGTCGACGCGGTCGTGATCGGTGCCGGCGTGGTTGGGCTGGCGGTTGGCCGCGCGCTGGCGCTACGCGGGCTCGAGACCGTCGTGCTCGAACGTTCGAACGCGATCGGCACCGGCACGAGCTCGCGCAACAGCGAAGTCATCCATGCCGGCATCTACTACGCCACCGATTCGCTCAAAGCCCGCCTCTGCGTGCGCGGCCGCACGCAGCTCTATGCGTATCTCGAGTCGCACGGCGTGGCGCATCGGCGCTGCGGCAAGTTGCTGGTGGCGACCACGGTCGCGCAGCAAGCACGGCTGGCGCAAATCCAGGCACAGGCGGCGCGCAACGGCGTGCACGATCTGCGACTGCTCGACGCCCGCGAACTGCATGCGATGGAGCCTGAGCTGAACGCGGTGGCGGCGCTGCACTCGCCGTCGACCGGCATCGTCGACAGCCACGGCCTGATGTTGGCATTGCAGGGCGACCTGGAAGCCAATGGCGGCGCGCTCGCGCTGCTGTCGCCGGTCGACGCCGCGGTGTGCGGCGGCGACAGCCACGAGCTGCAGGTCGGTGGCGCGACGACGATGGCACTGCGTGCGCGCCTCGTCGTCAATGCGGCCGGCCTGTGGGCGCCCGATCTCGCGGCGCGCTTGACCGGGTTCGCAGCGCAGCACGTGCCGACGGCGCGCTATGCCAAGGGCAACTACTTTTCGCTCGCCGGGCGCGCGCCGTTCTCGCACCTGATCTACCCGGTGCCGGAAGAGGCGGGCCTGGGTGTGCACCTGACGCTCGATCTGGCCGGCCAGGCGCGCTTCGGGCCGGATGTGGAATGGATCGCGCCGGCATCGCCCGATGCCATCGACTACCGCGTCGATGCGCAGCGCGCGGCGGCCTTCGAGGCGGCGATCCGCAGCTACTGGCTCGGTCTGCCGGCTGGTGCGTTGCAACCGGCCTACAGCGGCGTGCGCCCCAAGCTGCAAGCGGCGGGCGAGGCGGCCCACGACTTCGTCGTGCAGGGCCCGGCGCAGCATGGCGTGCGCGGCTGGGTGAACTTGTACGGCATCGAGTCGCCGGGGCTGACCGCGAGCCTCGCGCTCGCCGACGAAGTGCTTACGCGGCTGATGGCGTGACGCCGCCCTCGGCCGGGGTTTGCCACTGCCCGTTGATCAGCAGCTGGTGCGGGCTGAACTGCGCCTTGTAAGCCATCTTGCCGCTCTGCGCGATCCAGTAGCCGAGGTAGACGTGCGGCAGCTTCAGAAGCCGTGTCTGCTCGATCTGCCACATCACGTTGTAGGTGCCGTAGCTGGTGTGCGGCTCGGGCTCGTAGAAGGTGTAGACGGCCGACAGGCCATCGTTGAGCACGTCGAGGATGGACACCATCTTCAGCGCGCCCGGCTTGTCGTTCGTCGAGGGCTCGCGGAACTCAACCAAGCGCGAATTGACGCGGCTTTGCAGCAGGAACTGGGTGTACTGGTCGACGCTGTCGTGGTCCATCCCGCCGCCGAGGTGGCGCCCGCTCTGGTAGCGCAGATAGAGCTGGTAGTGCTCGGGCACGAAGCACAGCCGCAGCACGCGCGCCTGCAGGTTGGAATGCGCCCGCAGCGCGCGCCGCTGGCTGCGCGTGGGTGCGAAGGTGGCGACCGGCACGCGCAAGGGCATGCAGGCCTTGCAGCCGTCGCAATACGGGCGGTAGGTGAACATGCCGCTGCGCCGAAAGCCGTTGGCGACCAGGCCCGAGTACGCATCGGCGTGGATCAGGTGGCTGGGCGTGGCGACCTGCGAGCGCGCCATGCGGCCGTCGATGTAGCTGCACGGGTAGGGTGCGGTCGCGTAGAACTGCAGCGAGGCGAGCGGGAGTTCTTTCGGATGGGTCACGTGCCGTGGTCCTCAGGGCGACCTGATTCGAGATGCCGCCACAGGTGCAAATCATAGGTCCAATCGACGATCGGGGGAGCCCCCCGGTTCCGGGTCAGGCGCGCCTCGAACTCCGCGCGGCGCAATTCGCGCGCGCCCATCGACGCGAGGTGGCCGGTGTGCTGCTGGCAGTCGATCATCGTCACGCCGTGGGCGCGGCAGAAGCACACCAGCGCGGCGAACGCGATCTTCGAGGCATCGGTGCGGCGCGCGAACATCGATTCGCCGAAGAACATGCGCCCGAGGCTCACGCCGTAGAGCCCGCCAATGAGTTCGCCGTCGACCCAGGTCTCGAAGCTGTGCACCTGGCCGAGTGCGTGCCAGGCGCAATAGGCCTCGATCATTTCCGGCACGATCCAGGTACCGTCCTGGCCTGCGCGCGGGGCGCTGGCGCAGGCCGTGATGACCTCGCGGAACGCGCTGTCGACGCGCAGCTCGCAGCGCGTGTCGGCAGCGAAATGCCGGATCGTCTTGCGCAGCGAGCGCGAGAGCCTGAACTCGTCGGTGAGCAGCACCATGCGCGGGTCGGGCGACCACCACAGCACCGGCTGGCCGGCGCTGTACCACGGGAACACACCGTGGCTGTAGGCCTCGGTCAGCCGCCGCGGCGTGAGCTCGCCGCCGGCCGCGAGCAGCCCCGGCGCGTCGCTGCCCAGCGGCAGCGCATGGCGCGTGTCGGGCAGCGGATCGGTGGGTTTGTGCAGCCAGGTGATCACGGTCTCATTGTGGCGGCAAGTCAGAATCGAGGCCTCGACAACACAGGCAGGGAACTCGCATGATGACTCGTCACTTCACCGGCATGGCCCTGGCCGCGTTGTGCAGCTTGGCCCATGCGGCCGATGCCGACGACACCGATGCGATCACGCCGTATCGCCCCTCGGTTTCCAGCCCGGCGCAGTTGCCGGTGCCGGGGCAGCTCGAGGTTGAACTCGGCGGCCTGCACGCGCGCAGCGACGACACACGGCGCAGCAGCCTGCCGTATGCGTTCAAGCTGGCGTTCAACAAGGCGTGGGGTGTGGTGATCGGCGGCGAGGCGCATGTCTGGGCACGCGACGATTCGGGCAAGGCGCAAGGCCTGGGCGACACCACGCTGGTGCTCAAGCGTGCCTGGATCGTCGACGACGCGAGCGCGTTCGGCGTCGAGCTCGGAACCAAGCTGCCCACTGCCAACGACAACATCGGCAGCGGCCGTGCCGACTACACGCTGAACACGATCTACAGCCGCGACATCGGGCCGGTGCACATGGACGCGAACCTCAACGCGACGCGGCTGGGCGTGTTCGACGACGGCACCGGCCGCACGCAGCTCGGCGCGTCGGCGTCGTTCTCGGGCGTGCTGTCGGACCGCTGGGGGCTGACCGGTGAGGTCTCGGGCACGCATCGGTCGGGCGCCGCGAACGGCACGCAACTGCTCACCGCGCTGACCTACAGCCCGAGCAAGCGATTGACTTTCGACGTGGGCGTCGCGCGTGCGTTCCGCCCGACGCCGGCGACAACGCAAGTGTTCGCGGGTGTCGTGTTCCCGCTTGCGAAACTCTGGTGAGGCTTACTGCATGAACCAGCCGTGGCTCACGACGAGCGACTGGCCGGTGAGCGCGTTCGACTCGAAGCCGGCGAACAGCAGCGCGACCTCGGCCACGTCTTGAACGGTGGTGAATTCACCGTCCACGGTTTCCTTCAGCATGACCTTCTTGATCACGTCGGCCTCGCTGATGCCGAGCGCCTTGGCCTGCTCGGGGATCTGCTTCTCGACCAGCGGCGTGCGCACGAAGCCCGGGCAGATCACGTTGGCGCGGATCTTGTGCTGGCCGCCTTCCTTGGCCACGGTCTTGCACAGCCCGATCAGGCCGTGCTTCGCCGTGACGTAAGCCGACTTCAGCACCGAGGCCTCCTTCGAGTGCACCGAGCCCATGTAGATGATGCTGCCGCCGTTGCCCGATTTCTGCATGTGCGGCACGACCGCCTTGGTGGTCAGGAACGCGCCGTCGAGGTGGATCGCGAGCATCTTCTTCCAGTCGGCGAACGGAAACTCTTCGACCGGGTGCACGATCTGGATGCCGGCGTTGCTCACCAGCACGTCGACCCCGCCATAAGCCGCGACGACTTCGGCGACCGCGGCGTTGACCTGGTCTTCGTTGGTCACGTCCATCGCCACGGCCATTGCGGTGCCGCCGGCCTTGACGATCTCGTCGGCGGCTTCTTGTGCCGCGCCCTTGTTCAGGTCGGCGATGACGATCTTGCCGCCTTCGCGCGCATAGGTGAGTGCGATTTCCTTGCCGATGCCGCTGGCGGCGCCGGTGACGATGCAGACCTTGTCTTTGAGCTTCATGAGCGTGGCTCCGTGTGGGGTTGAAAGAGAAGGTGGCGCTCAGGCCAGGTAGTCGTGGATCACGCTGCCCAGCCCGAGCGTCATGTCGGTCAGGATGTGCGTGCCCGAGATCACCTCGAGCACCGGCAGCTTTGCAACCGGCGCGAGCGCGTGGTGTGCCAGTTCGAGCGCGGCCGGCCCGGTCCACGCGCCCTTGACGGTCACGTCTTCGAGGAAGTACTGCACCAGCTCGCAGATGCGCGCGCTGCCGTCGACGTGCGGGATGATCTTCAGCAGGTAGTTGGGTGCGAGCATGCCAGCTTTGGCCTTGTCGGTGTCGAGCGCGGTGTGCTTGTAGCCCATGGTCGCGGTCGCCACGCGCACCGAGCCGTAGTCCAGCGTGCCGAGCAGCGTGTCGGTCTCGATCGAGAGCTTCGGCGCCGCGAGCTTCTTCGGGAAGCCCCACAACTCGCGGCCGCCGGCGATCGGTGCCTCGTCGTTCAGGTACATCGAGTGCACATAGCCGCCGGCCACGCCTTCGAACGTGACCGGGATCACCTGACCCGATTCGGTGTAGTCGCCGAAGCCGGTCGAGTCCGGCATGCGGATGAACTCGTATTTGACGATCGCATCGGTGATCTGCAGCGGCTCGGGCACGACCGCGCGCAGCGCATCGGGGTCGGTGCGGTAGGTCACGATCAGGAACTCGCGGTTCTTGAAGCGGTACGGCCCGATCGGGAAGGCCGGGCTGGTGAGCGGCATCGCAAATGCGTTGCGCTTGACGTCGGCGATGTTCATGTCCGGGCGGATGCGTTGGTGTCGGTGGGATGGTCGGAGGTCAGGTCGAACACGTGCACGCCGGTCGGGCTGCGTTCGTGCTTGATCCAGCGCGGGTCGTGCAAGGTGTGCGCCATGTCGGCGCGGCCGGCGTCCCAGTGCTCTTGCATCGACAGGCGCGAGAACTCGTAATCCTTCGACTGGGTCTCGTAGTGCTTGCTGCGGTAGATCAGGTGGACCACGTCAACTGCGCTCTCGCAGCGCACCCGCGAGAGCGCGCGCACGTCGGGGTCGTTGCGCAGCTCGGGTGGCAGCTTCTCGATCAGACGCCGCGCCGCCTGCGCGATCACCTGGCGGTCGAGTTCGTTGGTGGTGTTCAGGCGCGTGCGGCTTGAGAAGCGGATGTCTTTCTCGCGCTCGGTCACCTCGGCCAGCGTCGTCGGCAGCGCGCCCGAGGCGGCGAACAGGTCGACCTGGAACACGACGCGGTGGCGTTTGCCGGGCTGGTCGAGCACGTATTGCAGCGGCGTGTTCGAGACCAACCCGCCGTCCCAGTAGTGTTCGCCGTCGATCTCGATCGGCGCGAAGCCCGGCGGCAGCGCGCCGCTGGCCATGATGTGGCGCGCGTCGATGGTCTGCTTGGTCGAGTCGAAGTACTCGAAGTTGCCGTTGCGCACGTTGACTGCGCCGACCGACAGCCGCAATGGGCCCGCGTTGATGCGGTCGAAGTCGACCAGGCGCTCGAGCGTGCTCTTCAGCGGCGTGGTGTCGTAGTAACTGATCGCCTCGAGCGAACCGCGCGGCTGGAACGGCGCGGGCGGGAAGCGCGGCTTGAAGAAGCCGGGCACGCCGAACAGCATCACCTGCGACGCGCTGGCTTCATTCAGGCCCTCGCGCGCCGGGATGCTTTGCGCACAGGTCGGCGCGGCCAGCGAGGAGCTGACGAGCTCCCAAAACTCGCGCAACCGGGCCACGCGCGAATGCGCCGGGTTGCCGGCGATCAGCGCTGCGTTGATCGCGCCGATCGAGATGCCGGCGACCCAGCTCGGCTCGCGGTAGACCTTGCTGAGGGATTCGAAAACACCCGCCTGGTACGCACCGAGCGCGCCGCCGCCCTGGAGCACCAGGATGCAGTCTTCGTCGGAGTGGGCCGCCGAGTGGGTTGAAACAGCGCGTCGGGCGGTCGTCATGAGCGGAGCATAGCGCCCGATGCGCGCGCCGTCAGATGCGGCCCATGACCAGCAGCACCAGCACGATCAGCAGGACCAGGCCCAGGCCGCCGCTCGGGCCGTAGCCCCAGGTTCGACTGTGCGGCCACGCCGGGATCGCGCCGATCAGCATCAGGATCAGGACGATCAGAAGAATGGTGCCGAGGGTCATGGCAGTCTCCGGTGGTTGATTGTGCTCACACCTTAGGCGGCTCCGTTGCACCTGGAAACGTCTCGACGACGCGTGCGGCTGTGGGCGCGCGGCGCATGGCGCTGTAGCGCCAGTCCTACAGCGCTTCGTCGCCCGGCGGCGGCGAGTGCAGCTCGATCATCCGGTGCAGCGTCTTCTTCAGGTCCTCGGCACGTGCCAGCCCGAAAGGCTCGAGCACACGGTGTTCGTGTTCGCGCGCCAACTCGATCAGCTTGGCCACCGTGTGTGCACCAGCGCGTGTGATGCGCACCAGCGTGATGCGGCGATCGCTGTCGTGGGGCAGGCGTTCGACCTGGCCCTTCGCGGCCATGCGGTCGAGCAGGCGCGTTACGGTCGGTTGCTTGGTGACCGAGATCTGCGCCAGCCGACCGATGCTGATGGCCTCGCCGCCCGCCAGCGTGGCGAGCACGCGCCACTCAGACACCGAGAAGCCGTGCTGCCGCGCCACGACATGGAACTCGGACGAGATCAGGTGGCTCGCCTGCGCCAGCAGCGCCGGCAGGTAGTCGTCGACGAAGCGCTGCGCGTCGGCTTCTTTCGACTTTGGGGCTGGCATGGTGCTTGCTCCGTTCGGGTTATTCATGATTGTGGATAGATTGATTTCTAAACAATATACACGGCATGAACCAGGTGCGTTCGATGACCGGTCGGAGAGTTGAGCATGGCTGAGAGATCATTTGTCGAGGAGGTGAAGAAGCTGCGGCTCGGCGCCGGCGAGGTCTTCCGTGGCGAAGGCATTCTCGCGGTCACGAAGGCGCTGCTCGAATCCGGCGTCGCCTACGTGGCCGGCTACCAGGGCGCGCCGATCTCGCACCTGATGGACGTGCTGGCCGATGCGCAAGACATCCTCGCCGAGCAAGGCATCCGTTTCGAGAACAGCGCGAGCGAGGCCACCGCTGCCGCCACGCTGGCCGCCTCGGTGAACTACCCGCTGCGCGGCGCGGTCACGTTCAAGGCCACTGTCGGCACCAACGTGGCCAGCGATGCGCTCGCCAACCTCGCCTCGGGCGGCGTGACCGGCGGCGCGCTGATCATCGTCGGCGAAGACTACGGCGAGGGCTCGTCGATCATGCAGGAGCGCAGCCACGCGTTCGCAATGAAGTCGCAGATCTGGATGCTCGACCCGCGGCCCAACCTGCCCAGCATCGTCGCGGCGGTCAAGCACGGCTTCGAGCTGTCCGAGGCCAGCCACACGCCGGTGATGCTGCAGCTGCGCATCCGCGCCTGCCACGTGCACGGCCAGTTCGTGGCCGGCGACAACCTGCCGCCGTCGTTCACGCTGAAGCAGGCGATGGAATCACCGATGCGCGACGTGAGCCGCATCGTGCTGCCGCCGGCGAGCTTCGTGCACGAGCAGGAGAAGGTCAACGAGCGCTGGCCCGCGGCGGTGCGCTACATCGAGGAGCACCGGCTCAACGAGTTCTTCTCCGAGGGCGCCGAAGACTTGGGGCTCATCGTGCAGGGCGGCTGCTACAACACCACGCTGCGCGCGCTCGAGCGTCTGGGCCTCGCCGATGTCTACGGCAACTCGCAGGTGCCGTTGTACGTGATGAACGTGGCCTACCCTCTGATCGACAGCGAGCTGCAGCGCTTCTGCGCGGGCAAGCGCGCGGTGCTGTTGGTCGAAGAGGGCCAGCCCAACTTCGTCGAGCAGAACATCGCGAGCCTGCTGCGCCAGTCCGGACTCAACACCGCGCTGCACGGCAAGGACATGCTGCCCGTCGCTGGCGAATACACCGCCGGCGAAGTGCTGAAGGGCGCACGCGCCTTCTTCGAGCGCTATGACCGGATCGCCGCGCCGGCGCCTGCGACCGCGCGCAAGGTGATCCCGCTGACGATGAGTTCGAGCAAGCCGCTCGCCGCCAGCGTGCACGCCCGCCCACCGGGTTTTTGCACCGGCTGCCCCGAGCGCCCGATCTTCACGGCGATGAAGCTGGTCGAGCGCGAGCTCGGCGCGCACCACGTCAGCGCCGACATCGGCTGCCACCTGTTCTCGATCCTGCCGCCGTTCAACCTCGGCAACACGACGATGGGCTACGGCCTGGGCGGCGCCGGCACGGCGGCCCTCAACGCGCCCGCGGGCAAGCGTGCGATCGGCGTGATGGGCGACGGCGGCTTCTGGCACAACGGCCTGACCAGCGGCATCGCGAACGCGGTCTTCAACCGCAGCGACAACCTCACCGTCATCGTCGACAACAACTACACCTCGGCCACGGGCGGGCAGGACATCCTGTCGTCGAGCGCACTGAACCCGACGCGCAGCACCGGCCACGCGATCGAGCGCGCGGTGCGGGGCGTGGGCGTCAAGTGGGTCCGCACGATCCGCCGCACCTACGACGTGGCCGGCATGCGCGACGCGCTGCGCGAGGCGCTGACGACGAAGGAGAAAGGCCCGAAGGTGCTGATCGCGCAATCGGAGTGCATGCTGAACAAGCAGCGCCGCGAGAAGCCGCTGGTGCGCAAGGCCATCGCGTCGGGCAAGCGCGTGGTGCGCGAGAAGTTCGGCGTCGATGCCGACACCTGCACCGGCGACCACTCCTGCATCCGCCTGTCGGGCTGCCCGTCGTTGTCGATCAAGCCGAACCCCGACCCGCTGCGCACCGACCCGGTGGCCACCGTGCTCGACAGCTGTGTGGGCTGCGGCGTGTGCGGCGAGGTCTCGCATGCCGCGGTGCTGTGCCCGTCGTTCTACAAGGCGCAGATCGTCAGCAACCCGAGCCGCTGGGACCGCTTGTGCGAGCGCGTGCGCGTGGCCATCATCGGCCGGCTGCAGCGCGCCAGCGCGAAGCGCCGCGCTGTCTATGCGTTCTGATTGTGCGTTCTGATCACGAACCCATGACAACACAGCAACCCATCAAGATCGCGATCCTGGCCATGGGCGGCGAGGGCGGCGGCGTGCTCGCCGACTGGATCGTCGACCTCGGCGAAGCCAATGGCTTCGTCGCGCAGACCACCTCGGTGCCCGGCGTCGCGCAGCGCACCGGCGCGACCATCTACTACGTCGAGCTCTACCCGCGGGCGCAGGCCGAGGCCGACGGCGGCCAGCCGGTGCTGGCGCTGATGCCGCTGCCTGGCGATGTGGACGTGGTGCTGGCCTCCGAGCTGATGGAAGCAGGCCGCGCGGTGCAGCGCGGGTTGGTGACGCGCGACCGCACCACGCTGATCGCATCGACGCACCGCGTGTACTCGATCGCCGAGAAGTCGGCGCTCGGCGATGGCCGCGTCGACAGCGCCGAGCTGATCAAGCATGCCGACACCGCCGCGAAGCGATTCATCCGCTTCGACATGGCGCAGGCCGCCGACCGCTCGGGCAGCGTGATCAGCGCGGTGCTGTTCGGCGCGCTCGCTGGCGCCGAGGTGCTGCCGTTCGAGCGCGACCAGTTCGAGGCCACGATTGAACGCGGCGGCGTCGGCGTGAAGCCGAGCCTGAAGGCGTTCGCCGCGGCCTTTCAACGCGCGCAGCGCAAGCCGGACGAACACGACGCGCCCGAAGGCGCCGTGGCACCGGCGCCCGTGCCGCAGCCGCGCCACCCGGTCGTGCGTGCGCTGGTCGAGCGCGTGCAGCGGCAGTTCCCGGCCGGTGTACAAGACCTGTTGCTCGAAGGCGTGCGCCGCCTGATCGACTACCAGGACGCGGCCTATGCGACGCTGTACCTCGAGCGCATGGCCACCGTCTGTTCGCTGCCCTCTGCCGACGACGACCGTCTCGCGCGCGCCACCGCGCGGCATCTGGCGCTGTGGATGTCGTACGAAGACACCGCCCGCGTGGCCGACCTGAAGACCCGCGCCACGCGCTTCGAGCGCGTGCGCGGCGAGGTTCGTTTGCAAGACGGCCAGTTGCTCGCGATCAACGAATACCTGCACCCGCGCCTGCAAGAGATCTGCGAGACCCTGCCGGCCGGCATCAGCCGCTGGCTGATGAACTCCGGCGCGCCGCGCCGCCTCGTCGAACGCCTGACCCAGCGTGGGCGCGTGATTCAGACCAGCTCGTTGCACGGCTACCTGATGCTCTGCGCAGTGGCCGGCATGAAACGCTGGCGCCGCGCCACGCTGCGCTACGCCGAAGAAAACCGGCGCATCGAAGCCTGGCTGCAGCGCATCAACGCGACTGCCACACAAAGCCCCGAACTCGCGCTCGAAGTGGCCGAGTGCCAGCGCCTCGTCAAAGGCTACAGCGACACGCATGAGCGCGGCGTGCGCAACTACGACCTCGTGATGGGCGCGATCCAGCGCGCGGGCAGCGCCCTCGCGCCCGCCACCCTGCGCGAACTGCGCGACGCCGCACTGGCCGACGAGCACGGCGACCGCCTGCGCGCCGTGCTGGCGCGGCACGCACTGGCCTGATCGGTACATCGACCATGAGCACCCCATCCGCCATCCTTCGCTTGCACGTGGCCGAAGCGCGCGCGCTGAACCCGCTGATCCGGATGTTCCGCCTGCGCGCCGCCGATGGCGCAGTACTGCCCGGCTACACGGCCGGCGCACACCTGCGCGTGCAGGTCGATCTGCCTGGCGGTGCGCAGGACTGGCGCCACTACTCGCTGATCAACCTCGCGCCCGATCTGCACGCGACCGAGGCACCGACCGAGTACGTGATCGCGGTCCGTGTCGAGCCCGAGGGCCGCGGCGGATCGCGCTGCATGCACGAGCGCGTGCAGGTCGGCGATGTGCTGACGGTCGAGGCGCCGAAGAACGACTTCCCGTTGCACGACGGACCCGATGCGACCGTGCTGGTGGCCGGTGGCATCGGCGTCACGCCGCTGATCAGCATGGCCGCGCAGCGCCGCGCCGAGGGCGCGCCGCTGCGCATGCACTACGCCGGCCGCAGCCGCGAGCTGATGGCCTTCCTGCCCGAGCTGCAGGCGCTGCTCGGCGACGCGCTCAGCGTGCACACGGATGCCGACACCGGCGCACCGCTGGACATCGCCGCGCTGCTCGATGCCTGCACGCCGCAGGACCGCCTCTACGTCTGCGGCCCGAAGGTGATGCTCGACGCCGTGCTGGCGCAGACGCAGGCGCGCGGCTGGTCGCACGAGCGCGTGCACTTCGAGCTGTTCACGACACCTGTGGCCGAGGCCGGCGATCATGCCTTCGAGCTCGTGCTCGCGAGCAGTGGCCAAACCTACACGGTGCCGGCCGACCAGACCATCCTCGACTGCCTGATCGAGCACGGCTGCGACCCGATGTACGACTGCAAGCGCGGCGAGTGCGGTGTCTGTGGCACGCCGGTGATGGAAGGCGAGATCGACCACCGAGACTACGTGTTGACGGCGCGCGAGAAGGCGGCCGGCAACGTGATCCAGATCTGCATCTCGCGCGCAAAAGGGCAGCGCCTGGTGCTCGACATCTGAGAAGGCAAGAGCTGACATGAGCGCCTCGACCTACCGCAACAACCCCGACGCCATTCGCGCGCTGGTCCAGCCCGACCGCGTGCACCGCGACCTGTACATCAACCCCGAGCTGTTCGAGCTCGAGCAGGAACACTTCTTCGCCAACACCTGGAACTACGCCGGCCACGACAGCCAGATCCCGAAGCCCGGCGACTACCTGAACGTCGAGATTGCCGGCCGCCCGCTGATCATCGTGCGCCACAGCGACGGCTCGATGCGCGCGATGATGAACCGCTGCGCGCACAAGGGCTCGCGCCTGGTCAGCGCGCCGTGTGGCAACACCGGCAAGTTCTTCCGCTGCCCGTACCACGCGTGGACCTTCAGGACCGATGGCGCGCTGCTGGCGATCCCGTTGAAGAACGGCTACGAAGGCACTGCGCTTGCCGAGTGCGAGTCGGCCAAGGGGCTCACGGTGGTCGCGAACGTGCGGCTGTACCGCGGCTTCATCTTCGTGAAGATCAACGAAGGCGGGCCTGACTTCGAGACCTTCTTCGGCGACTCGCTCAGCTCGATCGACAACATGGCCGACCGGTCGCCTGAAGGCGAACTCGAGATCGCCGGCGGCTGCCTGCGCTTCATGCACCAATGCAACTGGAAAATGTTCGTCGAGAACCTGAACGACACGATGCACCCGATGGTCGCGCACGAATCGTCGGCCGGCACCGCAAAGGCGATGTGGGCGGATAAGCCTGCCGATGCGCCCAAGCCGATGGCGATCGAGCAGTTCGTGCCCTTCATGTCGGACTACAAGTTCTTCGAGGACATGGGCGTGCGCGTCTTCGACCACGGCCACAGCTTCTCGGGCGTGCACTTCAGCATCCACAGCAAGTACGCTGCGATCCCCGAATACGATGCGGCGATGAAGGCGACTTACGGCGACGAGAAGGCGGCGCAGATCCTCGGCATGGCGCGGCACAACACCGTCTACTACCCGAACCTGACCATCAAGGGCGCGATCCAGTCCATCCGCGTCGTCAGGCCGATCGCCGTCGACAAGACCTTGATCGAGAGCTGGACCTTCCGCCTCAAGGGCGCACCGCCCGAGCTGCTGCAGCGCACGACGATGTACAACCGCCTGATCAACTCGCCGTTCTCGGTCGTCGGCCACGACGACCTGCAGGCCTACCGCGGCATCCAGGCCGGGCTGCACGCCAGCGGCAACGAGTGGGTCAGCCTGCACCGCAATTTCGATGCGGCCGAGATCGGCCAGCCCGACGTGACGGCCGTGGGCACCAGCGAGATCTCGATGCGCAACCAGTACCGCGCCTGGGTGCAGCACATGACCGCGACGATGTGAACGCGATGAACATGACCACCGACATCACCCGCCAGTCGCTGATCGACTTCGTCATTCATGAGGCGCGGCTGCTCGACGCCAAGCGCTACGACGAATGGAACGCGCTCTTCACCGACGACGCCTACTACTGGCTGCCGCTGGTGCCCGATCAGGAAGACGGCATCAACCACACCTCGCACCTGTACGAAGACAAGCTGCTGCGCGAGCTGCGCATCGCGCGCCTGAAGAGCCCGCGTGCGTTCTCGCAGCAGCCGGCCAGCCGCTGCCATCACCTGCTGCAGACGCCGACGGTCGAGCGCTTCGACACCGCGGCGAACCAGCACGTGCTGCGCACCGAGTTCCACTACACCGAGTCGCAGGGCGACGAGTTGCAGTTCTACGTCGGCACCTTCTTCCACTTTCTCACCGTGCAGGACGGCGCGCTGCGCATGACGCTCAAGCGCGTCAACCTGCTGAACTGCGACGCGGCACTGCCCGCGGTGCAGCTCTTCATCTGAGGCCGCGATGCTGACGGTTCACGACGCTTTCATTGCCACTGCCGCGCGCACGCCGGGCGCCGACTTCCTCTGCGTCGAAGCGATGACGGCGCAGACCTACGGCATCGCAGAAGGCGCGATCCGCTGGGGCGAGGCCGCGGCCAAGGTCGAAGCGCTGCGTGCCGGCTACGCGCAGGCCGGCTATGGCCACGGCCACCGTGTCGGGTTGCTGCTGGAAAACCGCCCGGCCTTCCTGTTCCACTGGTTCGCGCTGAATGCGCTGGGTGTCAGCGTCGTGCCGATCAACGCCGAGATGCGCGCGGCAGAACTCGAGTACCTGATCGGCCACAGCGAGATCGGCCTGGCCATCACGCTGCCCGAACGCGCGGCCGATCTGCGCGCCGCTGCGCAGCGCGCCGGCATCGCCTTCGAAGCCGTGCCGATCGGCGAAGACGCGGCCTTCGCTCCGCCGCGTGCGGCAACGCCCGCGCCGTTCGCCGCCCGCGCAGTCGATGCGCAAACCGAATGCGCGCTGCTCTACACCTCGGGCACCACCGGCCGCCCCAAGGGCTGCATGCTGAACAACGCGTACTTCCTGCGCGCCGGCCAGTGGTATGCCGAACTCGGCGGCCTGTGCACGGTGAGGCCCGATGCCGAACGCGTCATCACGCCGCTGCCGCTGAACCATGTCAACGCGATGGCGTTCTCGACGATGGTCGTGCTGATCGCCGGTGGCTGCCTGATCCAGCTCGACCGCTTCCACCCCAGCCGCTGGTGGCGCTGCGTGCGCGAGACGCGAGCGACGATCGTTCACTACCTCGGCGTGATGCCGGCGATGCTGCTCGCCGCGCCGGCCGTGGCAGCGGATCGCGATCACCACGTGCGCTGGGGCTTTGGCGCCGGCGTCGACCGCAAGAACCACGCGCTGTTCGAAGAGCGCTTCGGCTTTCCGCTGGTCGAAGCCTGGGCCATGACCGAGACCGGTGCCGCGGCCTGCGTGATGGCCCACCACGAGCCGCGCCACATCGGCACCAACTGCTTCGGCCGCGCCGAGGCTTTCGTCGATCTTCGTCTGGTCGACGAGCGAGACGCCGACGTGCCCGACGGCACGCCAGGCGAGCTGCTGGTGCGCTCCAGCGGCCCGGACCCGCGGCGCTACTTCTTCTCCGGCTACCTGAAGGATGCCACCGCCACCACCGATGCCTGGGCCGGTGGCTGGTTCCACACCGGCGACATGGTGCGGCGCGACGCCGAGGGCAACCTCTTCTTCGTCGATCGCAAGAAGAACGTGATCCGCCGGAGCGGCGAGAACATCTCGGCGGTGGAGGTCGAGAGCGTGCTGAACCAGCACCCGGCCGTGAAGGCCTCGGCTGTCGCCGCCACACCCGACGCGGTGCGCGGCGACGAAGTGCTCGCCTGCATCGTGCTGCGCGATGCCGTCTTGCCGGAACAGCGTGAACAGATCGCGACCAGCATCGTGCGCCATGCGCTTGACCAGCTCGCGTACTACAAGGCACCGGGCTACGTCGCCTTCGTCGATGCACTGCCGCTGACGGCTTCGCAGAAGATCCAGCGCGGGCAATTGCGCGAGATGGCGCAGCAGCTGCCGACGCAGGCGGGTTGCGTCGACACGCGTGCGATGAAGAAGCGGCAGCACTGAGATGGCCTCCAAACGCAGCTCCTACGAAGGCGTGGCCGTGGCCGTGCCGGTGACCGTGCCCTACGTGCGCTACTCGACGCGTGGCGCGCATTGGTTCCTCGGCCAGGCGCTCGAGGCGCTGGTTCAGGCCAGCGGCATTGCCAAGGACCAGATCGACGGCCTGTGCGTCAGCAGCTTCTCGCTCGCGCCCGACACCGCGGTGGGCGTGACGCAGCACCTCGGCTTGTCGCCGCGCTGGCTCGATCACATCCCAACGGGAGGCGCCTCGGGCGTGATGGCGCTGCGGCGCGCGGCGCGGGCGGTGCAGGCGGGCGATGCCGACATCGTGGCCTGCGTGGGCGCCGACACCAACCATGTCGACTCGTTCCGCCAGACACTCGGCAGCTTCAGCCACTTCGCGCGCGACGCGACCTACCCGTATGGTTCGGGCGGGCCGAACTCGATCTTCGCGTTCATCACCGCGAACTACATGCGAACCTATGGCGCGACGCGCGAAGACTTCGGCCGCATCGCCGTCTCGCAACGCGACAACGCGCTGAAGAACCCGAACGCGCTATTCAAGAAGCCGCTGCCGCTCGCAGAGTACATGGCGGCCAAGCCGATCTCCGATCCGATCCATTTGTTCGACTGCGTGATGCCGTGTGCCGGTGCCGAGGCCTTCTTGGTGATGAGCGAGGCGCGTGCCCGCGATCTCGGTTTGACGCATGTGCTGATCCACGCCGGCATCGAGCGCCACAACGCGTTCGCCGACGACCCGGTGATGGTGCGCGGCGGCTGGCGCGTCGATTGCGACGATCTGTACGCGCAGGCCGGCGTGGGGCCGGCCGACATCGACTTCGTGCAGACCTACGACGACTATCCCGTGATCGTGATGATGCAGTTCGAGGACTTGGGTTTTTGCGCCAAGGGCGAGGGGCCGGCCTTCGTGCGCGAGCACAGCTTGACGTTTGACGGCAGCTTCCCGAACAACACCAGCGGCGGACAGTTGTCGTCGGGCCAGGCCGGTGCGGCGGCGGGGTTCCTGGGCATGACCGAGGCGATTCGTCAGCTCACCGATCAGGCCAGTGCGCGTGCGGTGCCGGATGCGCGACTCGGGCTTGTTGCCGGCTTCGGCATGGTGACCTACGACCGCTGCCTGTGCACCGGCGCAGTCATCCTCGGGAGGTCCGCATGACCATGCCCTTGATGCGCCCGAAGCGCAAGAACCCGGTGCTGCGCACGCGGCAGATGAACCTGCCGCCGTGGGCGCGCAGCCGGGTCGCGCTGGGCATCACCGCGGCCGCGGCGGAAGGCCGCTTCGAGTTGCAGGTGTGTGAAGACTGCGCCGCGGTGCAGTACCCGCCGCGCGAAGCCTGTCACCGTTGCCTGTCGCCGCGGCTGAAGTGGCGCGAACAGTCGGGCGAGGGCGAGCTGCTGAGCAGCACCACGCTGCACCACAGCAACGACTTGTTCTTCCGCGAGCGGCTGCCGTGGCGGCTCGGCCTGGTGCATCTGGATGCAGGCCCGACGCTGATGGTGCATCTGCACGGCGAGGTGAGCGAGGCGCCGGCCCGCGTGCGCGTGGGGGCGCGCCTGGACCGCGCCGGCCAGGCGGTGTTGATTGGATTTCCGAATGAGGGGAGTGCCCACATGGCAGACGACAAGATGCTTCGCGAGATGACCAGCGACCCGAAGTTCCGCAAGGCACTCGTCACCGACGGCAAGACCGAGCTCGGCCAGGCCATCGTGCGTGCGCTGGTGCAGGCCGGTGCCGACATCGTCTGGGTCGGCCACGCCGAACCCTGGAAGAAGTTCGGTGACGGCCTCGACGACATCGCTGCGCTGCCGCAGGTCACGCTGGTGCCGCTGGACCTGACCAATGGCCGCTCGGTCACCGAGCTTGCCGGCGAGATCGGCGGCAAGGTCGACATCGTGATCAACAACGCCGAGCTGCATCGCACCTTCGGTATCGGCGCGCGGCGCGGTACCGATGTGGCCAAGGCCGAGATGGACATCAACTACTTCGGCCTGCTGCGCCTCGCGCAGGAGTTCGGCCCGGCGCTGAAAGGCCGCTCGGCCGATGGCGCGACCGGCGCGAGTGCGTGGGTCAACCTGCTGTCGATCTACGCGCTGAGCAACTTCCCGCCGCACGGCACGTTCAGCGCCTCGAAGGCGGCAGCGCATTCGCTCGCGCAGTGCTTGCGCGCCGAGAT
>Ga0307515_10006881_pt1 | contig 22606 bp, 20 predicted proteins | sample 17_EM_MG_FD_194513 | JGI IMG/M metagenome (GOLD analysis project Ga0307515, IMG submission 194513) | Populus trichocarpa ectomycorrhiza microbial communities from riparian zone in the Pacific Northwest, United States - 17_EM | ecosystem: Host-associated > Plants > Roots > Unclassified | place...
GTATATTAGTGCTGCGTGTTAGTAGAGCTTTAGAGCTCCATATAGGGCTTCGAGTAGAGCTTCGAGTAGAGCTTCATAGAGGACGTGAGTTTGATTGCGATATTGACATGAGGCTTGCAGAAAAGAAAGCTGCACTAATGTATTCTGCTTCGTTGATCCAATCTACCCCGTGTAAATGGTTCGAGGTGGAAGTGAACACATAGCAGAGGTAGTCCTTAAAAGCAGCACAGCAGGTGAAAGGCAACGACTTCATCGAAGATCTGACTTGAGAAGGAACCTAAAACGTCAAAGGGAGACAGAAGTATTGTTGACGCAGGCTACGGTAGTTATGTCGATGGTGGTCGATAAAAGCTCTCGTAACCAGACAGTTCAACCGCACGCTAAGCCGCTTTGGGTTTCACCTTCGTTAAAAGGTCCGCTGTCGCAAATGCAGTTACAGTACTAGGACAAAAGTCTCCGGTCGGAAGGCTATTCTTATTCTATGTCGGTCTCGTCTCCGTCGTGAAAGAGCATTTTGGGAAGGAGAGTACCAATACCATACGATCGTTTGCTACCTCAGTTAGTTCCCGATTAGCCGCCTGGCAATTTATGCACATAGACCTCACCCGTTGTTAAAAAGAACCCGGTGGGGTCTAATTGATGCTTCCGGCGAATCATTGTGTTGAGCCGCCCGTGAAGCCACGTCGCCACCTGAGACAATGAAGACAGCGGAGCGTCGACACAGTCAATATTTTAGGTGTCGGGGGAGTGTCGGGGTACAAGCTATTGAAAGAGAGTAGAGGGAAGGCTGAGAGATTGAGACGAGAATATTAGCTATACAACTAATTTTGTTACAAACCTCCCTATAGTTTTGCCTAAGACTCTATTCCCCCTACTAGCACAACAACCCAGAGCTAAGCCACTAACACGACCCTAATCCTTAGCCAGCATCAGCAGGAGGCTCCAAGTCTTCATTAGAATTAACACTAGGTTGCTCTCCCAAACTTGTCCTCCCGCCCTTCAAATTGCGCTCCAAGCAAAACTTTACATCCTTCTCACACACAGGCCCATGCACAGTCAGTCCCCAGCGGTGGATTTCGTTGAGCCAGAGGATGCAGGTGCGGACCTCAGCTAGGACAGTGAAGCTGCCTTGGGAGACTTCTAACATAGTGCAGCCAGGCCAGGTCCAGCGCTGAGGGGAAAAAGGATGGTGCCGTGGTTCGAAAGGGCTAGAAGTGCGAAGGGATATTGTGTGGCCATCTGGCTGCGCCGGCTGAGCCTGGGGAAGCGGAAAGGGTGAAGTTGTTGGCTTGGCATGCACAATCGCCGTCGGATCGTTTAACTGGAGGCACCAGACCGAATATGTTTCCCCTGCCATCGTCATCCCATAATGCCTCATGGCCGCCGTGTGCTTGCTTGTCCAATCCCTATCCGTCGCCTTAAGCCGCTCGACTTTTAGCCTGGATCGATTGTACAGCGCTAATGAGCCCGCCGCCGCTACCTGGTTCCGGGCTCGAAACTCCATACCTTTGTCGCTATCTCGCTTAAACTCGATTGTGAGGTATGGACACGTGATGGAGCGCTTACGGGTAAGAAAGACGTATTTAGTAAAGCGTGCGATGTAGTTGCTATTAAAGGCCATCGTAGATAGCCAGTAAGCGCGGTCAGGACGAAGGTCAAAGCGAAAACGCTTATTGGATGGGTTGGATTCGTGGGTGGGAAGGATGGGAGGTGCTTGCCACCATGTTTCACTTTCGCTGGCAGGGGCGACTTAGTCGACTATGCACTCGGCCCTCCAGTAGCGACCTTCATCGCGGTCGATACTACGTTTATCGCAGCGGAGCAAAGTCGTTTTAGCATAATTAGCAAACTCAGCCTCGGGGAGGGAGTGAAACATCATGTAGAAGTACTCTTGTTTCACCTAGAAGATTAAGTTGGCGGGCTAGAGAGTATGAAAGGACGAAGTGAGCATACTTCGTTAAGAAATACATCTCCCGCGTTGAGCCAAACCTTAGATGCATCACATCCCTGGAGTCGTTGATATGCTCCTGCCATGCTCCCATAGTCTAACGCAGGAAGTTGTGTGCTAAAATGGCGCTCAGGTAAAATATAGTCGTAGTTATAGATGATTATAATACCGCGCGGCGCTAGCACTGTTGTTCGGAAGTCCCGATCAGTGACCTTAGCAACGCCCGATGCCGTAGAAGTAGGCGCTGTTATAGATGTTAATACAGAGACCGAGTCTCCAGGCTGAATTTGTGTATCCACCTTCCTACGCCCTCTTCGACCAACTAGTTTTGGAATATTACTGACCCCGCTACCTTTATTACTCATGACGAGTTGCCAGGTGTAGCTAATTGTTTTGGGGTCAGTAGGTGGAGGGGTTGGAGGAGGAGTTTTTGCATCATGCGAAAGAAGTTTTGGTATTTGCGTTGCTGCCTGGCCCTGTTTCCGGAGCACTACCGACCTCGACCTACGGTGAGCTCCGCGGGTTTGGACATGCTCATGTGGCGTCATGGCAACCGAAGATATGTTTCGAGAAGAGCATTGGCATTGGAACTGGGGGCGAGGTGGTTTTAGAGGGAGATCAGCGGCGAGGGAACATTTAGATGGAGAGCAGTGGCCTTCGTGAGCGGCGAGGGGACATTTAATTGAAGAGCCGTGGCCTTGTTGCTTTCGGCTGCGTAGATGTGTTGTGGTGGGTTGCAAAGGTTGCAAAGGTTGCATGGTGAGGATGTGTACCGAGTTCCAGAGGATAAGAAAGCCTTTAAATCAGAGTGGTGGATGATGTTGGAGACAGCTCTTCGGCAGTAACCATAATTCGGCACGTGCACTGGGATGACGTTACCCACCGACAAATAAAGCTTCTTTAACGAAATTGTTAAAGCTGCCCACGTAAGGTCTAGGGCTGTATATAGGCTTAAAATAATCGCAAGAGCTGGATCTATTAACGGTGGATTTTTTGGCCCTTATATGCATGCTCATTACGACGTTATGCGACGTTATACGTATGCTCGTTGCTATCCCTTGCAACGCTGCTTCCAACACTTATCGATAAGGATCAGCCAATCAAATCGTTGGGATCAATGAGCAGTGATGAGATATTTCAGGCTTTTGATATGTATATAAAACGCTATAAGAGCTTAATTTTTGGGAGAGTGTCGTGTAATACGTAAGCCCCAGCACTCATCCTTCCTGTAGAATGGAATTCTACAGGCACGATTGAAAGGCATAGTGGTTAATTACTATAAAATTGTATGCGAACATTTGAAAATGGTGTTCGCGCACGGACCAACTATCGTTGGACACCAGGTTGCAAATTCTTAATAACGACTTTTTTTTTTTTGGCGAAAATAAGCACGGCTCTAGGGGGTTATAGGCCGAAGGAGTCGGTCGGTTCCGATCTGAAGGCCTCAGATTCAGTTCAGAATACGTTGATTCGGAGTGATTTTGGCTGCATGGCCTCGAAGTTTTAATTTTCCTCTCACCGCTCGTAAAACGCCAGAATTGTACGTTAAAAAGTTGGCAACTTTACCGTATAATAAGGCTTCTGAACCGAAGGCCTTGGCGTTAGTTTAAAAAGGAGCCCCAAGCTCCTCATTTGAATTCTAAAGCCTCTAGATTGCACATGCCTGTGCTTTTATAAAGCCACAAATGCGTACCAAATTGGGGAGGAATGCGTCCTTCTCTGCCGGACTTTCAGTTTAGATCTGATTTGAAGTTTTGCAACCGAACACTCTTTTTAGTTAGCTTGCGGTCCGATTGAAAATCCGCACCAACGGAATTACGTCTGGGCTTGCTGAGGTAACATAATCCCAACGGCCCGCTTCAGACGTTCGGCGATTGAATGAAGGCACGGGTATCCGATATCATGGATGCCGGGTATGCGGCTGCTCTCACGTCAATAAAACTTCCTGAGCTTCCGCTATTTTCCATTGGCAACCCTCCCCCAGTTCTCTCTTAAAAGTCTTCACCATAGCAAAACCGATGATGAAAGATAACCGCGCTATCTCAATTCTCAATAATGCGCAAAAGGTATGGCATTGCCTCAATGTGCTGCTACAACACCGAGGGTATCCTCGCAACCGTCCGCGCCGCAGAATCTCGCTGCTGCCCCGCCATGATCCTATTATTTCCCTGGGCTATCTCTTACGCTGGAGGCCTACTCGTCCACCTTGCTGCCGAAACAGCACGTAATGCGTCGGTTCCTACTGCGGTTCATCTCGACCACGCACAAGACCCCGAAATCGTGAAGCAAGTTGCAGATATAGGCGGATTTGATTCGATTATGATTGATATAAGCCATTATGAAAAAGTGGAGAACTTGCAGTTAACAAAAGAGTTAACTGCATACTGTTATGAGAGTGGTATAGCAGCAGAAGCAAAGCCGGGAAGGATTGAGGGTAGAGAGGATGGTGTTAGTGATACAGCCGATCTAGAAGGCCTCTTAACAACCCCTGAGGAGGCGCGAGAGTTTGTCGATTGCGGGATAGACTGGTCAGCGCCCGCCTTTGGGAACGTTCATGGGAGTTATGGTCCACGGGGCATTCGACTGGAATATGATAGATTGCAAGCTATCAATGATGAGGTAGGGGTAGAGGTGAGGTTGGTATTGCATGGCGCTGATCCCTTCACGGAAGAAATATTTAATAAGTGTATTGGGCATAGAGTGTCGAAAGAAAATACCAACAAGGTGCTAAACAACCCGTGTGTTAAGGTTTGGCAGGAAAAAGCGGGCAAGGCTCCGCTGACGGCTGTCATTGAAGAGGGCGCGACGAGGGAGATGCAAAAGGCGGTGGAAGGTTTATTGATATGTTAGGGTCAGCAGGGAAAGCTTGAACGTCACAGAACTGGGGGCTAAGAAACAACGTCGCCATTTTGATATTTGGATGGGGCACCCAACTGTGGAATCCATCATTTAACTATCGGTGTATACTAAGTGCGGCCCAGAAATTGTCGCCCGGCGCCAGCGTTGAAGCACGGTAAAGTAAGTTCCCGAAAACGATGCTAATCGGAAAGAAAAGCGTTTCAGGCTAAACCAAATAATTCTCTAAGTTTTACCTTCAATACATTCCACCTTCATGGGGCTCCCCAAATCGGTCCTCTCCCTTCCCTCCAAGCATATCCAAATAATAAATCCATCCCTTTTCAGCCCATCCCCTTAAGTCGAAACCGTCCTGCTTCGGCTCTAAGCTCGTGGCATTGAGGCTAAAATACGAACCCCCATCCTCAACCCAGCCGTCACTCTTAGGCCTCCACACCTTTGTGGTTTTCCCTTCACTCTCCCGCCCGAGCCATTTCTCCAGATCAATATCCACTGTCTCCGTCTTGCCCCCAACAATGAAGCATCGAACGCCACAATTCTTGCAGAAGTACCAATGTGCAAACTTCTCGAAGCATTGGTAATCACCCAGCCCTCCATTCTCGGGGTCAGTGGGTGAGAGGAGGACGAAGTCATTTGGTGTATCCTTGAGGCGGATATGGAAGTAGCCTGCTTTGTGGCAAGTAGAACAGTTGCATTTGTAGATGCGGATGGTAGTACCGGGATGTGGATCGACTGCGACGGTCGGAGGTGGTAGTGTTAAGTAGGCAATGTATTTGGTTTGACCACAATGGCAAGAGCCGTGGTAAGGGCGCCGAGTTGGAGCTGGGCTGGTCATGGTTTCTGCCAGTACAACCGTGAGATGAAAAGTCGAGGGTTAGTAGTTAGGAATCCATCTTATGTAGAGCATTTGAGCTCAATGTAGCGTTCGCGAAGACTGAGTCATGGACTTGCAAGTTTCAATCAACACTAGAGCTCTGTTCAGTTACGTGCATGCATGAGATAATACGGCGGTGTGTTAGATCCTTGTTCAATGGGACAGGTTCACTAGCCAGTGGACTTATCCTATCAAAAATAGGCAGTCAGATATGACGTACCAACGCATATCGAGACAAGGCTTGGCCATAAGGGGGGTAAGCGGAACAGTAAGTATAGTGGACGATAACGGGTTATTGTGGAAGGTTGGTGTTCACGGCTCGGCTGAGCGCCCGCCGAGTCGCTGAGTCGCACGTGACACTAACAACCCCTGTCGACATTCGCGAATGTCCACGGCCAAGCCTGCAGCCAAGCCGTGGAAATATTCGAAATCTTACCCCCCGGCTGATTGAGCCGCTGATGCGCGCGTACCGTTGGCCCATTGGGCGATTCTGTCCTTCTCTTAATCGCGGGCCCCAACCAGCTCGCAAATTCCGAGCAGTTCGCGTGTGCTATCAAGCTCGCAAGCCCCAACTAGTTCCCGTCACCCGACACAATATCCAATCCAATCCGTCAACCCTTCTAATACCCCCCTACCCACAAGACCAACCACTCAAATCTATAGCCCCATCTCTTCTATCCCAGAAAGTAAGACAACTTCCGGCGGGCCGGTTACAACGGCTGCAGACTACCTCAAGCAGGATGTACCTCGGAATGCCGCCCTGGCGCATTCTACGACAACCCTGATGGTGCTAACACTCGACCTCGTCTGGGTTCTCTGACGGACATCTTTCGGGTCCCTAGGAGCCCGAATTGTACGGAAGGGGAATTTAATTAAGTCCAGCAAACAAACGCCAATAGGGAAAGATCGAAAGACGAGTGTTCAGCAAGATAGCCAAGGCGTAATATCCCTTAACCCGCCAACGTCCACAAGGTAGGTGGTCCGTGCGGAACAACAGAATCAAAAGTACGCGTATGGTCACAGAGCCTTGATCTTATTAATTCTATTGGCTAGCCCTTATCGATAACGTGTGGACGAATTTTGGCGGGTTAAGGGATAAAGCTGGAGAGATGCAAAGAGAAAATAGAAAGAATTTGGCAGATTCTGTACGAATACGCGTTTTTGACGCGTGCGCAGACATTTTCTTAGGAATTTAACAGATTCCGAACAAGACTAATACCAATAGGAATCCCCAAAATCATAGACAAACTTTTGGTGTGCGGTTTTAGTTATTTGCTATTTAAAATAAGCCAAACCCTTGCTTAGTCCTTTCCCCCCTATTTAACTCCGAAATAAGTTCGCCTCCCATAATGCCATGGACGTCTCGTACTGTATGTTAGCAGCTTGCAAGAAGTTTGATTTATAGATCACTTACAACATTCCCCAATCAAAATGTATCCGTCTCCTATCGGTCGGAGGACGAACGGCACCTCTCCACCCAGCAGAACGACTATTACATCATCTACTCGCAAAGCGTGGGGGCCTCGGCCCATGTACCCTGATTCTGTGATGAAGAATCTTGGAACTCCATTGGTGACACGGTCTAACTTCCTCATGGAGGATAAGAGTGAGAGTGAGTCAATCTCGCTCTTTAGGCCTAAAGGCAAGTCCTTGTCAAGAAAGCTCAGATGGTCAATAAACGTCGCGAATATTCTATCACCAAATACTCTATCATAGCGGAACAACTTCTGTCCTTCTTGTTCGGCATCACCAAGCACTAGGGTACCTCGGAAGGCTTCCAGCTGATTTTCTTCATTGCCGTAAGGGGCCTTTTCTAAAGGATGAGGTCCAATAAATCGCCACAGTGTTTTCAGGGCCATATGTCGAGTGATGAAATCGAACTTTTCGGTCTTGCCTCGAGTATGGTAGCACCAGAGATTCCACTCATCTCGTAACATTCCGGGGATTGCGTCTTTACTCACATCAACGAGGCTCGGCGAGGTCGACTTAATTCTGTCAAAGTATACTCCCTCGGCCAGTAGCACCCCGGCGTCCTTCGAAACCGCAAAACTTGACGAAGTTATTCCTGCGGCAGAAAAGCTTGGGGAAACAGAGGGATTTAACAGCAAATACCCCGAGTATTCTACGTACTCACGCCAGTCAGGGACCCAAGAAGGGAGCAATTCCTTATCCAGCGTCTTTGGGATGATTTTTGACTCGTCAACATCATTTGTTTTGAATCCTATACAAGCTGACAGAATACGGAGATCTTTGCTCGTTGAAAGGAAGTGCACTGCCATGTCTCGGTAGAGCGAGCAAATGTCCTTGTCATAGTCTGCTGAAAGCATGTTTCCTTCGGTTTGCGCCAAGTTAAGGAGGCTATAAACACGATCTCGATTGTCAGTTGCCTCTCGGAGACGACCAGCAAGGAGAGCACGGAGGAGTGTCATAGTTTCGCCTCGCGAATAACTGCGCCACAGATGAGCCAATTCAATCGGCACCAAAACATCAAACTCCGAAAATCGGTTGGTGACCCAGGCCTCGGCCTCTCTTATTAATTGCTCTCGTTTTTGAATAGTTTCTTCACTTTCCTGTTCCTGCCCAGACTCCATGGCATCTCTGGCCTTTCTAGACTCACGTAATCTCTTGCCTAGCTCGCGCGTTTGGCGGGTGAACTCTTCATCCCTCTTCTCGCCGTATTCCAGCCGTGCATATCCAAAAGCGTCGAAGCGTTCCATATCCACAATCGTATCTGCAGCAACGGTCCAGGGCAACTTATAGCTACCACAGCACAGGACGGGATCGCGGGACAACAAAATCTCTTGTATTATCCAAACCCGCCGCCAGTAGGGCTGCTCAAGTAAGCGATGAAGTTCTTCCCATTTGAGTTTGTCCTTTCTGGATGGTTCGAATTCCAAATCGTGCTCCATGCCCAAGTAGTCCGCCGCTCTCCTTCCTGCCCATTCGGCCAGCAATTCCATCGCCGGACCACCGGAGTTATACTCGCCGCTTCCCAACCACATGAAAGTCGACCCCGCTCGTGTGTAGATAGTACTCATCATTGCAACTTGGGATGTTCGCTCATCGTTGTCCCTTTGGTTGATGCAGAGGGCATCAACCCACATATGGATATCCTTATTTCTCTGGCTAAACTGGTCCAAGGCACTGTATAGATTTCGTGTTACCTCAACGGGCTTGCCGTCTAGATAGATCGTCTTCGGATTATCCTTGCTGCCCCACACGTAGGACAGGGCGACGTACGAGCAGGTTTCCCCAACCCCTTCTTGGCTAAGGCTTTGATGGATAAGGTTACAGTGGACTTCGGCGTTAGCGTCTACTCTCGATCTCAAAATAAGGACCCGGATTTCGCGCTGGCTAGGATTTAACGCTGCATACTCGTACGTTTCTAATGAATGGCTATTCTGGGTAGACATCCTGAACCCCGACTCCGTTGAATGCGAACCGTTTGGCGAGTAGTTGAGCCCCTTATTGAGGATAAGTGAAATAGAGGAGATCCCGGCGAATATCGCCAGCCCGTTTCGCGTTATGAATTCCGGCTAGCCTGCGGACAGAGAAGAAAATCCGACCCCAGCGGTCCTGTTATAAGCAGTGAAACAGGAGAGATGCCCAACGATGCCCAATTTGGAGATTTTGAATTATGGGTAGCACGCTCTGCAGAATATTGTAGGTGCCGCAAGCAGATAGATTCATCGCACCTGCGGAAACGAGATGACCTGAGCGTCAATCCTCATCTAGTCCCCCTCAATCCGAGCCTTGCTAACGCTATATATAGGTGGTGGTGTTGCGATACTCTAGGCCATCTCAATAAATACTTAGGGTAGTGCGATGGAACGGCTCATTGTGTATTAGCCTTGGCGGCGAGTTATTGCATGGGTCGCGAAGGTTAGAAGATAGAGAAGCAAGTATGTGTGCAAAGTCGAAGATGTTGAAGTTTCGTCCAACTCGCTACGAGTAAGTCGTTAAATGGCGCTATGCTACAACTCTAAAAGCCACTCAGGTGATTGTAGGTACTAAGCCTTCTACATTCTGCGACGTGGTTATTCTCCTTTATTTATTTCAGTTTTCTGTCCGCTAATCGCGAAAACTCCACCCACCACTGTTCTGTGCCTCAAATTGGTGGCTTGGGTTGCGGGCGGTTAACTAGGATTCTGCCAGTACCATCAAATATTGTTATGCGACTGTTGTAAATAGATTAAATTTCGTATATTAAATATTACCACTTATGGTACAAAACATGGCCTCAAATAATGAGGACTTTGTTCCACAGATTCAATATCTTAAACAGCCAAAAGGAACGAAGAAAACGCCCTCCCAAAGCCTTATTTGACGACAAAGGCGATTTTTGGTGTTTCTTGCACGGGCCACAATCTTGAGGAACTCGACGGTATTCATGATGATATCCTTTCCGAGTCTTCCCAACCTCCCAAAAACCATCGTCGTACTCCCCTCCCTAATTATTAATGTCTTTGCATTCGAAAATCCTACCGTAAATCTCGACTATGGCACCTTCCAAGGCAAATACAATGCCCTATTCAACATCTTATACTTTCGCAAAATTCCCTTTGCAGCATCGACTGCAGGGCAAAACCGCTTCAGAGCGCCTCAGCCCCCAGAACCGATTCTCGGGGGTGCATATGACACCGATCAGTCGTTTGATATGTGCATTCAGCGCACCGTAAATGGCTCAGAAGATTATCTCTACCTAGGGCTTTACTCTAGACCATGGACGAACCCTAGTGCCAAACGCCCAGTATTGGTAACATTCCACGGCGGCGCATTCATAGAAGGGAGCGCAAGCTTTACGATCCCTCCACCTGCCTATCCAGTTTTGAACGTTAGTCAGGCAAACGACTTTATTGTAGTCTATCCGAACTATCGCCTGAATTCGTTTGGCTTTCTCCCGGGCAGGAAGGTAGATGAATCGCCAACAGCAGACCTCAATCCTGGGTTATTAGATCAGCAAGCCGCTTTAACATGGGTTCATAAGTACATCTCCCATTTCGGAGGCGATCCACAAAACGTGACCATCTGGGGCCAATCCGCTGAAGCAGGCTCGGTCGTCGCGCAAGTCATCGCGAATGGCGGGAATACCACTCCTCGACTCTTCAAAAAAGGCAATGGCAAGCTCCCCCTTCTGTCCCAAAACCTACCGCTACGACTCGCCAGAAGCCGAGACCATCTACAATCAACTGATATCACTCACAGGCTGCAGTAAAAGAAGAGACACATTGGCGTGCCTGAAGAGCACCGACGTCCAAACCATCCGCAACTCCAGTCTGATAGTTGATGCAAGCCATACATACAACACAAGCTTATACACCTGGGCGGCCGTTATTGATGACTCCTTCATCCGCAAGCCGCTCACCGAGGCCGTCCGGGAGCGTCGCACGAACACCGACTTAGGATTCACGGCATACAACCTACACGAAGGCGATAACTTCATTCCGCAAGGCTTAGCCAACAGCACTACCTCTGGAGGATTCAACTCCACTACTTCATTGACTGGTTGAGTGGGTTCTTGCCCAATTTCTCTGCGCCGCTATTAAGGGAAGTCGAGACACTCCACCCGCCCATCAGCAACGCGGAAGAGATCTCTTACAGCACCACTTATGAGCGTGCGGGCCTAATATACCGTGGTGTAGTTCTTGCATGCCCAGCATACTGGGTTGCGCGGACAGCGAGGAACGAGGGGTGGGTAGGAGAGTACACCATTTCGCCAGCCAAGCATGCAAGCGATACTATTTATGTAACTCAACTCCTTCCCTCCCCCAATAATTCTCTGTCCTCTATAGCTAGGGATGTCCTCCCTAATTGCCTCATTAGTAGAATCAAGTAAACGCCGTCCAAAAATCACAGTCGCTTATCTAGGAGGGCTATGCTGGTGCACTAGCCAGTTTCGTGCAGATAGGTAATCCGAACGCGCACAAAGTGACTAATAGCAGTGTTCCGGGTGTTCCTGAGATTGGGACAGGCGAAGAATTTGTGGTACGGGCAGATGGATTCCAAGATATTCCACTTAAAATGCTGGAACTTCGGTGCGCATTCCTGGAAGCGCGAGGAGCGTCAGTGCCAATGTAATGTTCTCTCGTGATATATATCTTCATTGAGATATTCAGATAGGAATGGATTTATGAATGCTCTATACCGTATACGACATTCCAGCCTACATATCTTATTGATCTCTACCCAATTTAATAACCAGGCGCCCTAGATACAAACACACCATAAGATCATATTTCGACTACCTAGCGAAATGACCTCAAAAACTTCACCACCGCACCTTCGCAACGGGACCCTCATACACCTTTCTCGCCCAAAACACATATACCAATGCAGCAATTATCATAACGCCAGAGAATAGCACACTGGACCAATTGAACATTTGCACAGTGGGTTGGTACGAGTTGGGCCAGAAGCTCCAGAAGAATGCCCAGAAAGCGTAAAGACATGCTAAACAGTTCACCAGTAATCCATAGCGGCCAAGGCTCCACCTTGCAGTCGGCAGCGGCTGGCGGGTGAGGCGCTTGTATGTTACAGATCCAATACTAATCAGGTAAGTGGCCATGAGCGCAGAGCTGGTGAGGGAGAGAACTGCATTGAACCCAACGCTGGAGCCGATGTTTATGAGAGAGAGAAGGATGGTGTAGAGACAGGTAAAGATGATGGAGTTGGCGGGAATTTGGAGGGAGGGGTGGACCTGTTGGTAGGAGTCAGAATGCGTTAGCCGAACAAGATTAAAGGGGGAATATGAGAGGCGTCATAGGAACTTAAGATAGTGGGGATATATCTTACATGCGATAACCATCCCGAGAACGGCAAACCACGGTCCCTAGAAAATGCCCAAATCTGGCGAGAAGAGGATGCCAGGGAGCTAATCGTAATCATTATCAACAGTAGCAGGACAACTACTACCAGTGCGATAGTGCCTCCGCGAGATTGTGTGGCATTGGAGAAGACGTAGATGAATGGATAGCCAGTAGTTGAGCCGAGGGCTTCGGTCACGTCTCCAATACAGAACAGATAGGTGAGAAGAAGGCCGAAAGTAAGTGGGATATTAAGTAGAAAGGCCCACATCATACCGCGAGGGACGATAACACCTGCATCTTCGATTTCTTCGGCTACGTGGTGTTAGCAGAGCGAAGATGGAAGGGCAGCTTGATTTTAGACATAAGAGGGTAGTTTAAGATCATGCTTACAGATATGAGCAACCGAATCTGAACCGATGACCGCAAACATAGAGGATACCTGGCCAACCATCACAGCCCAAGCATTCGTGGGCCAGCCAGCGCCATTGTCCGTAAACTCGACAAATACGGCACGGGCAGATTGCTTTGGCGCCATTGCCCAGAGTACTGCGATGACTGGAAAGAAGGCAAAGACATGAAAGGTTGCAAAGATGCCTTCAGCGAGCGGGAGGTGTTTGGCGCCATAAATGTTGAAAAGACCAATTCCAATGGCAGAGGCAATAATAAGAAGAGTTGCTTGCCAGCGCTCAGGGACATAGTTTGGGTCTGCGACGACGATGAGACCTTGAACAATTCCGCCGACAATATAACAGTCTGCGGCGACAATGCTTTGCCATGACAGCGTAGCCAGCCAACCTGTATATTTGTTAGCTAAACTGGGATTGAAAGATAATTCGGAAATTCGGAGTGCACCAGATGTATAACTCATCCATTTTTGATATTTACGTGGAGCAAACTCTGATACCCAATGATACTGGCCACCTTGAAGAAGTCAGATGGAGTGTGAAGCTGTATAAAGGATTGGGAGTGTACCAGCAGTAGGAGCCCTGGTTGCATTAGACAATATACCAAAATTTGGGAGTCCTAATCCCAGACTCACATGGATGCCATTTCCGCCAAAGAGAGAACAATAAACGTCTGTCCAACATAACACCAGCATAGCGACCAGAATAACCCTGCCATACCTCCCGCAATCAATCCTTGCGTATTAGCCCTATGTAAGATGTTAGCCAATCTAAACTATGTAACTCTATAGATGCAAGATGTTATACGTAAGTAAGATCTCCCAAGTTCCCATAACACATGTCGTAAATCCAACGGTGGAAATCAGACGGAAGTTTCTCTACTCATAGTTAACGGCAGGATTTCATGCAAGAGACTCGTTCACCCACCATCAACTCCTGATTCTTACCCATACGGTGCATGTCCCTCCTATCATTTTCGGTGAATCCATGAACAGCTGGTGCCGTGTTGGGCGGGTCAATATCAGAGCCTGAAAGCTCCTTGCTCTCATCCATCCCAGCAGTCACGGTGCCTTGTAGTTCGAACCCTTTCTGCATTCCTTCCATGATGAGAGAAGAATAAAATACAACCGCAAATTCAACGAGGAAGCAACGAAAGGGAAGGAGGAGTGCGAATAGAGAGAAGATTTGAGTGGCTCAACGTGGGGAATTAGAGGACGCCCTCAAAGTTCGTTGAGCATCCTTACCCTGCCTCGAGGGCTCGGGTCGTACATGAAGAATCAAGAGCTGCATGTCGAGGCCATGCAGGTTCTGTGATAGACAGCTGTGCGGAATGAACTGCATAATGCAAGGGCCACGTATGGATCACAGTGCGAATTTGAACGGCAGGCAGGGGGCGGGATGAAGAACGAAAGCTGCAAGCAATTTCCGTGCTAGGGTCGGGGCCAGTCCGATAAGAAACCTTATTTGAACAACAAGCCATTGCCGAATCACCTTCCCTTTGCTGACCTTTGACCATGCAACGACTAGGCAGGGTTGGGAACTCGAGAGCGTCAGCGGAAACGATCGTGGTTAACTTCCACACGGTAAGCCGTGTTTCGGCCATCTTTGAGAACGACGTCCCAGGTTTACGACCTGATAGAACGGAATAACGTGGGGTAGCACTGCGTCTCAGAAACCTAAAGAGATACGCCATGCAGAAATATTCGGCTAGCTACATGTACAGAACGTCTTAGCCACCCAAACGAGCCACCCACCCAAGCGAGCCACCGAAAATTACATCAAAATTAGCCAACTTTATATACTAATAAATTTACCACCACTTAACAAATAAGTTATCGATATATAAATTTAGCTGATTTTGGCGTAATTTTAGGTGGCTCGCTGGCCGACCAGCCCGCGTCAAGATAGGCCTCTGGCAGGATTTTGGAGCCTCGTGGAAGCGTGAGTGGTTTTGCTTCTTCATCGAGTATCGGAAATAGCAGGCTTCAGCCACCAAGGCACCTTCTTATCATATTTGGATACGCTGAGAGATGGCGTTGCTGTGCCTCTTACACATACGTGTTGTTCAGCGGAATCAGACTTGGTAAAAGCAAGCTGTCAAGCCCGCATTGACTACTACGAGCACCCTGCACATCATCACGGAACCTTAGAAGTGCCTTGCATGGGTGCACCTACCATATACTTGTCCGTGCGGGTTTGACAGCTTGCTTATTACCAAGTCTGCGCGGAATATATCGTATCTACGATACACATTTCAACTTTCATGGCATCCTATAGATTCCTAGTTCCCGACTAGGAGCTTTTCTGAATACCATTGGACTTCCAGGCAGCCAGACTTCCAGTGCCAACGGAAAGGCAACGGCACAGGGGTTAGTGGCGTCGCAAAAGCATCATATCCTTGCACCGTTACCGAACCATCTCCTCGACACCCATAGTGACCTTCCGTAGGATAACCTACGGCCGGAATTCTTCGTTTCGTTCCACATTGAGGACGCCATGCGCAGTAAGGAACTTGGAATCTGTCTCAATAATTCTCCAAGGCGCTTCCAGTTGCCAGTTTTCTTCCTGTAAGTTATGGTTCTTTATCTTACTGCCATGTTCTGCTATCGCGGTAGAAAACGCCAAAAATAATGGGCCTTTTCCATTTGATGTGTTCTCCGAATCCCTTATTCGAATATACTTATGCCGTCAATTGCGATATATAATTGTCTTCAGCACTTACACGCGTGAATTAGTGTCTCGGACATCTCTTGAATTATTCCACATAATGTCCTCTTCCGACGGTCGTTTTCTTACGCCCAGCAACCATGGTGCCCTAGTAGGGATGGCGGTAGCAATTGGAATGGTGTGGGCAATTCTTGTCTTCAGTATTCGCATCTTTATCAGATTGAGTATCGTCCCTCCTTTTGGTCAAGATGATGCTACAGCATCTCTTGGTTTGGTAGTAACATTATGAACTCACTTCTCATCTGAAACTAACATACATAACAGATCGTAGCAGTCGGTCAGGCTACTGCTACGCTTGTATCTGTGCATTACGGACTAGGGCAGCGGGAAAGTCGCCTCACTAATAGCCAGTTAGACGGTTTTCTTCAAGTACGTCGTTCTCACATCACCACACGAGGTGTTGCATTAGTTAAAGAATGAATTCTTGCAGTCATCATATGCAGCAGCCATTCTCTACATAATAGCAATAGCGGCCTCGAAATGCTCAACGAGTCTACTCATCGCCCGTCTCACACGGACAAAGCATCACTTGATCGCAAGTCATTCCATTACAGCATTCATTGCTTTGTGGGCACTCGCCTCCGTTTTGGCCATTGCTATTCCGCCTTGGGATTCTGAGAAACGACTGAAAAGCTATCAGCCGGATAGAGTATGCATAGTCTAGCACTGTTCCGTATCTCCTAAGAGACACTAACGAGTACATTACATACAGTATACCCGGTGGGCTGTAATCGAGGGATTTAGCATGGCAATAGAAGGCATCATCTTTGCTTTATCTATATATCTCGTCTGGTCTCTCTATATGCCCCTAAAGACCAAAGCGGTTGTTGTCGGCGCGTTCTTCTGCCGAATCCTGTATGTGCCCTTCTCCCTAGGAATATACGTAGCACAGCTAACCCCACCCCAGCATCATCCCCCCCACAATCGTCCGCTTGCGTTTCCTCAGCTCCGTTCTCCACAATACAGATTTGACTTACGACAGCGTCAATCCCGCCATCCTGACTCAAGTAGTCATGCACTTCTCGCTCATGGCTTGCACAATCCCCTGCATGAAGCAATTCCTTCGCGCATTCGATACCGACCTCGGCCACACGATTAACATTAACCAGAAATCTGTGCACTCGTTCACCGGCAGCGGGAAAAGCCGATCACAAAGCCACGGTGGCAGCTACGTCTTGCACTCGATCGATAAATCCGGGGAAGCTAGTACTCCTACTCGATCGGCAGGTCATCAGCTGAGCAGAGGAGTTGAGGAAATACGGCTGAGGCCAGAGAAGGTGCTTTCACAGGCTGATGTGTCGCGGGCTAACGAATATGAGGTGCAGGAGGAACATAGCTTCTACTCTGAGGGAAGCGAGAGGGCAATTATTAGGAAGACGCAGAGGTGGGATGTCACGTTTCATGCCGAGCAACGGGAAGAATGAGTATATCATAACATGTTGATCATTGGGATACAAACCAACGAAAATTTTGACACGAGTCTATGATTAATTACGCGTAGAGCTCCGCGTAGAGCTTTTATATAGAGCTTTGTGTAGAGACTCCTTACGCAGAGCTTATATCTGGATTTAATTTTGAAGGTCTTGTAGATGATCCCGCGTAGAGCTTCTGTATTAAACCTAAAGGGGGAGAACCCCTTGAACCCCCTTTACTATGTGGCTAATATACTGTGTAGCAGAAGTTTTATATAGAGCTCCAAGGGAAGACCCCCTTAACCGCCCTCCCCCTATAGAGCTGTAGAGCTTTCAGTCCGGACCATTTATAGAAGCGCTGTGGAGGGCTACGTGAGGTGCTCGGATATTTACCTCAACGATATATTCATTAATAAGGAGTGATAGTAATTGAATATTTTAATAGCCCCCATAGATATATATGGAGACTCAGGGCTCTCATAGTATAGTAGGAAGCTTTTGTAGTGTGGTAAAAGGATACTACGGTATATATACGCGGGAGCCAAAAATTTTAGACTCGCCTATAGATACTTCCTTTCTATAATATTATCTAACCGCCCCCCCCAATACCACTCACAATCTAGTACTATACCTCCCTCTCTCTTACAATCTATTTCTATTAACTCCAACAGTAAGACTCCTTAGTAGAAGAAGGCCTATTTTAATTGCAACTAGAAAACCAGCTAGAGGAGGCTTGTACTTAATACAGCCCAAAGGCTCTAGGTAAATAAGTATAGGGATAAGTACACAAGCAGAGCAGAAGAGGAGGAAGCTATCGCCCGCGATCAGGGGCTAGATAAGTGTCAGCCGGAATTTGAGGCTATATATTGTCCTAATTGGCGCTGCCAATAGGACCGGTTCTTTTGGTGCCCAGTTGGGGTCGACAATAAGTATAATATTTAGGGCGGGAAGCAGTCAATCCTAAATATAATTAAGGACGAATTTAAACACTTATTAACGCCTCCCTTACCAATATTTCTACTAGTACTACTGCCCTTAATTAGTAACTTAGTTTAGGTAATTATATAGACTACCTATATTGTCTACAGTAAATATTTCTAGGAGCCTAGAGGACAATTACTTGGCAATAAATAAGGATTAAACCACTAAATATTAAGCAATTAGAGTGCTTAAAGTCGTGGGCAAAAGGAGGGGTTATATAATGATATCTACGATATCGCGATTATTCATTCATATCGTGATATTCTCATTGGTTTATGAATTGAAAGCAATATTAGGCCTATTTATCTATTCATTCATTATCAACAATACTAGTGCAGGCATTCGCGCAAGCGTTTATATAGAGCTTCGTATAGAGCTTTAATTAGAGGTTTTAAGAAATTTATTATTTATATATATTCTGCTATACCTCACTGTGCGCATATTTTTCTCAACTAATCGGAAGCTGGATTGGCAAAGTTTGAAATCTATGACTTTAAAGTATAGAACACTCCTGAACTCGTGTCAATAACGTTGGTATGACTGGGATGGGTTAGGCTAGATCAGATTTGCTGTATGTGTATATGTATTTGCAGTACGAACAGTTTTTTCATTATCTAGATTAGTATATTTAAATATTACAAATTTTATCTCTTGCGCAGAAAGAGCTGGTCATAGGAATTTGTTTTCTTATTATTGTTGGTATACATGTTAGTGTAGATTTTTTTAGACTAGGCATTTCTTACATTGGAGCGATTAAATTAGAATGAGTGAGTTGCGAGGCGGAGACGGCATGAATGAATTAAAATTCCACTCCTACACTGTTCCATTCATCTATCGACTCAACAGTCAAATCATGGACCCGTGACATGAGCTTGTTGCATGCGAAAATATTCTATAACGGCATGTGGGAGCATTGTAAGAACTTCTGTCCCTGCGAGTCCGATCTCTAAAATTCATATGAAGGCATTCGGGAACACTGTAAGCCACGCCTCCTCTAGCCATTCATCATGAGCTTCGACATGACACTCGGTGAGTTTAATGAGACACCCTTCATACCAATTGTATGCGAAGGAGACAGACAAGAATTTTAGGAAAACTAGACAAGGAGATAGGCAAGCCGGTGGAGTAATGATTGCGAGTGAACAAAATAATATAAAATGAGGTGCATAATATACTAATACTTTTACCCACGGATCATGTTCACAATGTAACAAGGATATAAAGTTGATAATGCTCATCACTATCCTAACCTCATAATACGTACGCTAGCGCATCTTAATGATATTGAAGGCTGCCTTTTCTTCTTTCCATATCCCACCTCTAACGGATCGATGAAGACCCAATGAGTTCTAGGCATCTCCCATGAGTCGCTTTTGTATTGTCTTCATGCAGCGCACATTTTCTAGCGCTTCTATATCCACGAATAAGGATACAAGCTACTGCAACGAGTATGTATTTGGTGAGGGAGGTAATCTCCCCATTCGTCTGCGGTTTTGGGGTGTCGAGATCTCAATCTCTCCAGTACCCAGTCAATCAAAATTGCATGACCCACAAAAACTAGCGAAAAGGGCGAGTATTAAATACACATGCCACGGTCTCGCATACACAAGACTATCAGATGGCAGCCACTTACGCTCTCATCTAAAAGGCAAAGATGTCCCACCCCACGCGCCAGCGACCGCCCACCCACGAACGGACGCCCTAGCATTTGGTCGTCTGCACAGCATGCAGCGGTCTCAATCTACCTCCAGTGACAAACGAGTCTCCCATGGAAAAAGGGGAAGACGACGTATACTGAGGAGGGCCACGCACATTTAAACAAGCATAAGCACACAACTCACTCACTCACACACACATCACACCAGCCGCGGGCACTGAGGAAAAAAAAAAAAAACAGCCTCGTATTTACAAAGCCACCCCAAACGCCGCATCCCATGCCCAAAACACACCGCGTTAGTCACACATGTCATCATCATCTCACACACTCGAATTTAGCAGACTCCGCTCGCCCAACCCATCGCTCTCGAACAGGCCCCGGATAGGGATAACTGCGGACCCTGCCCCTGCCCCCGTGCTAATAGCAGCAGTGGTAGAGGTGGGTATGGCGCCCATGCCCAGCGCCATCCCGTCTTCCCACAGCGAACTCGAGTTGTGGACGTCGGTCCGTTCGTCGAGATCGAGGCCGGAGAGCAGATCAGCTGGCGGCGGCAGGTTGACGGCGCCGCTTCTGGTGCCGGAGGGGTGAGAGGAGGAGGGGAAAGTGAGGGTGGGGAGGCTGGGCGGGTATTGTGACGAATTTTGCGTTTGTTTGGTGGTAGAGGAAGAAGAATACATGGGAGCCGTAGTTGTTGACGACGGGATGTTTGCTCCTGTACCTGTGAGGTTTATTGGGAAGCTTGTCGTGGTAGCTGGTGGCAGATTCAGCGTCGCAAGCGGGTTAATGTGGTATTGGTCCATCCCGGCTAGGAGATTGAAGTTTAGATGCGACGTGATATCTGCGGCAATAGCAGGCATATTCGTCATAGCAGCGTTGGTGGAATGAGGTGGATGCGCGTCTGCCCATTGGAAGATATTGCGACTTAGAGTAACGGGGCTGTGCGAAGCCTCGTCCTCCGAGGCAAGGTCAGGGAAATCGTCAAATGGATCAGGGAAGGTGATTAGGAGAGGTTTGAGCAGACTGTATGGTTTATATCTGGTATCAGATGGGGTTTGAGCAGAAATTATGGATGGAGGAGCGCATGGTGTTTCGACTTCGGGTCGATTGGCCGATTTGGCTGCTTGATTCGAACTCGCCGGTTCCTTGGAGTCAGACTTTGCGCCACTGCTCCTATCCCGCTGTTTCTGAGCATCTTTCGGCTTGACTTTGTAGCCTGCCTGAGCATACTTCTCCGGAAACCGAGTCCGAAATCGGTCTCGAAGATCAGTTGGATGTCTTGAATCGAATCCTAGTTCAGGATCAGACCGTATATTATGCCATACAGGACCATGCTTCTCGAATCCACGGATTAACGCTTCATCATCTCTCTCTGTAAACTCGCGTCTTTCACGGCGTTTGTTTTTAAAAAAAGGTCTATCAATGCCCATTTCCGCTAATTCTGCAGGGCCTTTCCGGTCCGTGCCAGAACGTGGTCGCCGTAGGGCCTTGGCTTCCGGTGGCTCGGTTTGGGGGGGATGTAAGCCATAATATTGCAAAGGCTTTGCAGTAACATCTTTAGGTTCATGAAATCCTTTTGTAGATTTACTCGGCGTAGCAGGGTTAGACGAGTCAGATGCGCGGTATTTGCTGTATTCATCGGGACAGCAAGTACGGAACCTTCAAAGCATCAGCAAGATAGAACAGCATGCATTCAAACAAGTAGCTTGGAAGAATCGGCGCAAATAACTGAGAGAAAAGGGCAATGAAAAAAAAGGCAACGAACCTATCCTTCAAGTCCACCGACGTTCTGTCCCGAAACATATAATCCTTACACTCCAGAATCTTCTTCCAATTCCCAATCCCAAACCTCGCCACGCCCCTCAAGAGATCCTTCGTCTCCTGCTCCGTCCATTTATTCCGCTTCTTCGTCTTCCCAGCAGCACCACCCTGCCCCCGCTCCGCCACCCGCTCCACCGCCCCCGTAGCCTGCACCCCGGGGCCCACCTCCCTAGCCTCCTGCGCCGGTCTCTCCACCAATGCCCCCTTAAACCCATCTCCCGTAATCGGCGGAAACAGCCCCGCATCCGGCGGCGGCTGATGCAATCCTTGCAGCAGGGGCGGAATCCGCGGCCGCCGTGCGCCCTTCTTCACCGGCGGATGCGGCTTCGGCAGCGTCAGCAGCTCGTTGCCTTCCAGCTTGCGCTTCTTGCGCGGGCTGCTGCCGCCACCACCACCACCACCACCACTGCCGTTACCGTCGAGCAGAATGTCGCTCAGCGAGCCGCTGAACACCGCCGCCGCCGCCGCCGCCGCTGCCGGCCCGTCCTCTAGCTCGTTGTTCAGCACCTCCGTCAGCGGGATCGTCGACTTTGCATGTCGGCTTGCCGCTTTAAGCTTGCCGTCCTCGCGTGCGGCGGCGGTGGCGAGCGCGGTGCCATTGCTGTTGCTGCTGCTGCTGACGGCGGCGGGGCCTGCGGGCAGGCCGAGGAACGCAGCGTAGAAGTCTTTGTTTATGAATTCATGCCCGAGGGAGGGCTTGGAGGCCCGGGGCTCGAGCGAGTTCTTCGAGGCGCGGGTTTCGTCAACGAAGTCGCGCGGTTCGACGGGTAAGGGGCGTCTGGGAGTGACGCTGGGCGGTGGGATTTGCACGGGGTGGAGGGAGGAGAGCTGTTCGATGGTGTTTCGGTCGATGAGCAAGGTGTCTCCTAGCAGAGACGCTATGCGCGGCTCCATGAGTGGAAGGGAAAAGGTGCCATTTGGCCACCTCTTGTAGCCGTGAGGTTGTTCGGGTGGTCAGATTGCAGGTTGGCAAAGCTGTCAGGGTTGGGTTCTGATACGTAGACTAGGCATGGTTTTAGCGATCCCTACATCGCTTGGGGCAAGGTTCAGCCCTATCCGCGCATCGAGGAGGTTCATCTTCACTCAGCTGCGGTGCAGGAACCGACTTGTCAAAACGTGTAAA
>Ga0307515_10006882_pt1 | contig 22606 bp, 32 predicted proteins | sample 17_EM_MG_FD_194513 | JGI IMG/M metagenome (GOLD analysis project Ga0307515, IMG submission 194513) | Populus trichocarpa ectomycorrhiza microbial communities from riparian zone in the Pacific Northwest, United States - 17_EM | ecosystem: Host-associated > Plants > Roots > Unclassified | place...
GCACCGTCCCCTTCCCAATCCATCCGGTTAGGCTCTCTCTCTTTGCGTACAAACCTCTTCATGGTGGGTGGCCGTGTGATTGCAGTTGCTTTACTTGTCCTAACCGCGAGTGAGATGGCCTCCTCACGGAGGGTTTCATCTTCAACGTTGCCGAATCTGAGAGTGGTTGATAGCAGGACTGATTTCGTCGTCTTAACATCTGGCCGAGCGCATTCCTGAAGAGCATATTCCATCGTTCCGACGAGGGCTGTCCCGACATTTGATGTGAAACTCGCCCAAAATGCCTCATTCTGCCTCTGAAAAAGTGGAATCAGTATCCATCACATCTTCGATGACAGACACACTTTAATTTCGGATTTATTTTCTTCCAAAAAGGGCAACTCCTCGTCATCGAAATCCACACCACTGAAAGGTTGCTCAGGGGCGGTTACGATCATGTTAGTACGGCTTACACAATGGAAGCTATGACTCCCCACTCATTCATTTTCTCAGTTGTTTCTTCCCATCCCTCGGTTTGCATTTCGTTTTCCCCATCAGTGACTAGGACGAGTTTTCGGGTCCAAGTCTTTTTGCCATTCAAGAACTTGTGCTGTGCTTGTAGCGCAACGATTAATCCATCCAATGCTGCCCAAATGATCACTACGACAGAGGGAATGTGGAAGTGCGGTCCTACTCACGATCGCCAACAACATCTTCGGTGGGCTGCAGGGCAGCAATCTTGGCAAGAGTATCTGGTGTAGGTTGCTCAATAGGAAGAAATTCAGTGACATTTTCATATCCGTCGCCATTGGCTTCGTGAACTCTGTTGTCAGTGCCTTTCACGAAGTCAGAAGGCGTCAAGGTTCAAACAAAATAAAACCACACCTTCTGTTCCAACAAGAACAACGCCACATTTGTCTGTTTTCCGTTTGTGATAGATCTGGCGTGGGTGAGTCAATATATGTTGTGTTGGAGGAAATGGGTCTCGCTCACTATTTCCTGGACCTTTAGCAGCACGAATTGGAGGGCCCATTCTAAGTTGCTTGTCTCACGCCTCCCTTCCTCGCCGCTTGGATCAGGCGGGAGGTTGACCGACCGTGTTCTAGCCATTGTCGAGCTAACATCGATGACGAACCTTGAAAGGACAGTGAGAATATTAGTCTTTAACGGTCATGTGACTCACATCGTCACTGTGTACTACAGCAGCAAGCCCGAGAGCACGGTGGCAAATAGTTTTCAGAACCGCATTGGGGATGATGAGCATAAGATTGAGTGGAGCATCACTCACACCCGCTCGTTCGGCCGGCATGACGGTTAGGTTCAGGTTCGAAGGACGAAGAGGTTCGAAGGACGAAGACAAAGAAGCTACTTCCTCGCCCAAATCGGCGCTCGCGAAACGTTTGGTCAGATGTAGGAAAAGAAACCACCTACTATCTCATATACCTTGTTTTATATGGCCAGAAGGGGTAGCGTTGCGAGCGCCAGTCGAGATGAATCTCCTCTTCACTGCAGATTCGCACGTGCGGCTATCTGTGTGCCCAGTATGCAAGGCTTGGAATGCAGCTGTTCGCACCGTTCGCACCGTCCGCACAATCTGCCGTTCAGAGGTGACGAAGGCGACGAGTGGGCTATTCTTGATGGATTCAATTCCCTCCGTGAAGAGAAACCACATCCAACGCAACCTCTGGGACGCTGGTTCTGGTTCTGTTCGCATTTCACCTCCGGCATGTGTTTCGACTCGTGGGCTCAGCCGCGGTCATCCTGCAAATCGATTTATATATATCCCCCTCATCTTCAGACCTTCCGGTTCTCAAGCGTTTCTATTAGGCAGTGCATTTAACCTATTGAGGGCATATTCTGGATCCTCAGTGCCTGCCTCCAGGGTATTAATATTTGAAGCATCTGCGTCCCCAATCATTCTCTTACATCATGGCAGTCTGAACTCTTGACGAAGCATACAAGAGCTACCCGTTCGTCATTCAGTGTACATATTAACTGTATTCGGACTAACAACCAAAACGCAGCCACAGCCGTACGAGGATAAGATTGTCATAAGATACGCTCGTCAACACTGATACAGTGAGCACACGGGGACAGAAATCAACTTGTATGGACAACCTCTATTCACACCCATCAACAGCCAAGCTCCTCCTCATCCTCGCAACCGAAGTCATTCGGGAGATAACCGCGTCCCGAGCCCGCGCTATGTCCTCTCCGCATGCACGTCCTTCAAAGTCGTAGAAAACGGATGACCCAAGCGCAACCCGGAGTTCCCGCTCCATCCGACTGATCTCATCCTGCATCAGCGGTGAGGGTGGTGGGCTCGGGATCATGCCAACCATCGACGCGCCGTCCTTGAATGTTAAGGGGAACACCCTGCGGATCAAGCCTATGGCATGGATGATCGCACTGGACGGGGAGCCTGACGGGAATTCGGTACCCAGCTTTGACTTGGGCCAACACCCCGCAAGCGCGACCTCCCACTCATCTGCAAGCAAGGCACTGTGTCCGCCAAGTTTGCGGGCCATGGCAATCAGTTGTACATGCGTTTCACGGCGCTTGGTGAGAGTAGCATCGTTCAAGCTCAAGTTGTTTCCGCAGGTGATGTCGACTTCATTCACAAAGCTCTGCTGAATGGCTTTGCCGAGACGAGATTCGAAAGCCTTGGATGCGATTGCGAGGAGTGGAGAGCGGTGGTCCGATGTCGTCTGGAATTCCATTTTGAGGACGATTTCGGTGGCGGCTTCGATCGGGAGGTCGAAGGCGAGATGGAAAGGTAAAGGAGCGGACGGTGAAATTACATCCTTGGCTTGGGTCCATATCTTGGCAGCGTGAACTGGCTGGTCAGCATATTCCAAAAGGGCAAGCAGACCGAGCTCTTCAGCGGTGGGGTTCGTCTCAACGACGGTTTGAAGACGAGCAATGGCCTTCTTGCGAGTAATCTTGTCGCAATTTACTAAGCGAAGAGTTTCTTCAGCCATCGTCACAGAGCCAGAACGCTCTCCAAGAGCAACGCGAACGGTGTGCTTTTCCTCACTCCTTTCTTCCTCCTCAGCCTCTTGGGCAGGTCCGGTGGAGGACTTGGACCCGAAGGCTACCTTGAGTGATGGCAAGGCAGTGGCGATGAGTGCAATGAAGACACCAAACATGATGAGGGTGTGCATAAAGTGGTGTAGAGTATCGGTCTTGATACCCAGGAGTGTCGGTACATTGCGTTGTATCAAGGGCGACAGTACAGCACCAGAATCATGATGAACATGTTCAAAGTGGACAGTGTTCGAGGGCTTGAAGAAGGACAGGAAAACAAAAGAAGCGAGTAAGTATGCAGGTCGCATTTGCTGCTGTGCCGCCTGAGCCTGAGCTGGCTGAGGTTGAGGCGGGACAAAGGTCAACATTTGGGCCGAAGCGTATTGGGAAGAGAGCGTAGAGTCCTGTGTTTGAGCAGAAGCGCGTTGGGTGGCCATGGCTTTGGTAGGTCGCCCTCGCTTCTTGCTTGGTCGAGCTGAGGGAGAGTCCGCTCGGTGCGGGATGACGGGCTCCATGGCTACTGCAACGGAGTTGCGACCAGACTTCTTGCCCTTTGGCACCGGTATAGGGACAGTTGACGTCCTGGGCCGTTTCCTTGGTCGTTCGTCACCACTGGGATCGTCGTCTTCATCATCCCCACTCTCCAGATCTTCTGCGCCTTCGGCCTCCATCGCCTCGTCCTGGCAGTACTTGGCATTCCACTGACGCTCCCACTCGTCAAGAAGGGCAGGACCGCCGATGAGTGAAGATACCAGGCTCTTAATACCCTCAAGCTCATGTGAAAGCTTCGTCTCGCGCTTCTTAAGTACACTGACGAAGCGGGTCAGTACATGTAAGCAAGTGCTCAGTGATTTACTAACGTGATGTATTCACGAGCTTTCGAGAGGATAGTGGCCTTGCTGATCTTGCGAGCGCATTTCACACCGTCGATGCAACCATTCTCGTCAATAACATCTGAGATACCACTGGGGGGTTTGAACGCCTTGTCGAGGAAGCGGACTGCTGGGATGGCATTGCGTAGACCGATGATACATGCATTGAGGTTTGTGCGGTATCTGCGCTCGATGGTGGTGTGTGCGGTCTTGGGACGACCCGAAGGACCAACCTGCTGGGGGGCAGGGCTTGGTTGACTTGAAGGGGCTCCGCTCGAGGAGGGAGCCGGAGGATGGCCGGAGCCCGTGTAGGTGGAGGATATGGAAGTGTGAGGGACGACTGGAACAGCCCGTGTGACTTCGGGAGACGGTTGAAGCGCTATAGGGAAGATTATGAGTGAAGTAAAGAAAGTTTGAGTAAGCAAGTCTAGTTACACAGTGGGTCGTATTGTCCGGGAATTCGGGCGCTGGTAATTCCGACGAGGCGCTTTACTGCCGCGTTGAGGTCCTCTGTGATGGGAGTTACTGGAGTGGGAAGCTGCGTTATTTGCGTTTGAACAATGAGACTAGGGTTTGGTTTCTGGAGCAAATCTCCAGGCTGGATGACGGTTGGCTGGGCAGAGAAGGGCGCACTAAGCAGATCGACATAATTATGGGATGTAAAGCTGAGGTCGAAGCTATGGAGCTGGGTTGGATCGATGCCAGCCGCGTGGAAGTGGCTCGAGTAGTCGAGCAGTTGGTCCTGCTCTGACCACGTCGTTCCCCAATCATTGGGCGGACTGTTTGAGGATATCGAGGGATTCGAAGACGAGGAGTCCGATGAAAAGAGGAATGGGCCACTGTCCTCTGGAAGAGCAAGGAACGCGGCCGAGTTTGGGGAAACTTGAGGTTGGTACTGCTGAGGCTGCTGGTCGTCATGTGCAACAACAAACTCGTACTCCATCGTCGTTGCTGTTGTCAGGGATGATTTGTAGGGCGGTGGCGTGGAGTGGTACAAGGTGCAGACAAATCAGTTGAGGAAAGTGGTACGAGGGTGGTGAGGCTGGAGGCTGAAGCAGACGTTGGCCATCCAAATAACCCCTATACCATGCAGGCAGCAAAACTCCAAAATACGAGACAAATCCAGGACGCCCTCCACCAAAATGCAGCATTAGAAGCCAGTGTAACGGCTCAACTGTCGCAGCTGCTTGCATCCACAGAGCCCATCAACACATCGCTTGATCGTCTGTCTGGCCTTACACCTCTTATAGGAACTCTGCAGGGTGAAGCACGAATTTTGAGGACACATGTATCACATACTGCAACAACTGCAGATCGTGTGGGTAGTCGAGTAAAAGCCCTGGACGAGGAAATGCGGAGAGTACGCGAGGCAGCAGAGCGCGTCGCACAAGTCATGGAACTCAAAGTGAGCTCTTGGTAATCCAGTTCACTGTCTTCTAACTTTCACAGTCCTCTCTTCGCTCTCTTCAAGTCGCCATCGAGGCACAAGAATGGGAGTCCACTGCCCTCTACTGTTCACGCGCAATGGCGATCCCAAGCCACATTACCAAAGGTAGATTCGCAGAGAAGGCAGTCGTACGTACCCTCAATTGGAATCGTACTTCTCTTCTGAACACGTCACTAGCCCACTTCAGACTCCCCTCTCCCTCCAGCTCAAACTCTACAGCAAGCAAGAGAACGGCTATTGGCCATCTTCCGCCATCATTTTGAGACCGCCTCAACGAGTCGGAACTCAGCCGCTACCAGCCGCTTCTTCAAGCTATTTCCGGCAATCGGCTGGGAGAATGAAGGCCTTGAAGCGTACTCGAACTTTGTAGTTGACCTCGTTCGTGCCAGAGCACCTAGTTCTGTCAAGAGTCCGTATCCAGCCTTGCTCAATTTCCCGCTCTCACTCCTATATAGCTTCCTCCCCCGCGTACTACGTCGCGGCCGTCACGTCGCTCTTCGAGAGTATAGCGCACATTGTTGCCCAGCATCAGCCTATTGTGGAGAAGTACTATGGTCAGGGTAAAATGATCCCAGTTGTTCGACAGCTCATGCAAGAGTGCGACCGCGTCGTGAATAATACTGTTTCTGGCTGGGAGGAAGAACGCCAGGTGCAAAGGAAGGCAGGTTAATCCTGGCTTGTTATCCAACTTCAACTCCTAATGCCGCCTTTCCAGTTGACAGAGGTGCAAGCGGCTCGTGTCGCCGCGGCAAAGAGAGCTGATATGGATGACGAAACGACCGACTCCAAGGAGATTGACCGACTGCTCTCGGAGGTTGCTGGTCTAGCGGGGAGGTGGGGATTATTTGGGAGGTTTATCATCGAACGGCTACGAGTGCGTACACCTCCGGTCCCTCAGCGAGTTTTGACCCCTCCTTAATAGCCAGATGAGCCATCAGAATCCCAGAGTGTGGATGGTGCGGAACAAAAGGCACCTGACGCAGACGAGGGTGCACAAGCCCAACAGGTGCCATCGGACTTTGTTGCAACATCGATACTAGATGGAACTACATCAAGTCAAGTATTTAAGAAGATCCTCAAGGAGTATTACCTCCCATTGGAAGTTTGGCACCTCCGAACCAGCATCCGAAAGGCATGAAGAAACTGTTTCCCAATCACGTAGCATCCTGACCCCTAATCAGGCGCACCAACTCTCAAAAGTGGATTCGGGCGTTACCCCACCGACCACGACCACCCCAGATGACGTCTTCTTCATTCTTCAGAACGTGCTGACGCGGCTCATCTCCACCGCGTCATTCGAGACCGTAAAGATGGCCGTCGAACCTATCCGGAATGTCATGGAGAAGGACTATGCTGCCATAGTTCGTCGCAAGCTCGACGATGTGTACCGGGGGTCAGCCCATGGAGGCGGTCAGCGAAACGAGAAGAACGAAAGGGAGTCATTTATTGTACGAACCGCCCAATTTCAGACGTTTACGCGAATTACTGACCTCTTCGTCGTAGATACTCTTGAATGATCTCGACACTTCGGCGTCACACACATCCCGTCTCATCTCTGATATCACCTCCTCTCCCACAATCCACCAAACGTACCCAAGCACCGTAGTTCCAGCCCTCACATCGACTCTTTCAACCCTTCTCAACCTAATTCCAACTTTCAAAGGCCTTCTAACAACCTCTCTCGACCAACTCTTCAACCAACTCCTCCGCCCGCGCCTGAGGCAGCTCCTTGCAGAGACGTACCACAACATTACGTATGTCCTCGACGAAGGGGCATACGAGGGGGCGGAGAGTGCCGACCTAATCAAGAAACGGTTTGCGCGAGGATGGGAGAATCTGATGAGTGGATATAAGGACTGGTTTACTGAAGATAATTATCGAGAGTTTTGGAGTTTATGCGTTGAGATGGTGGTGAAACATTGGGAGAAGCTGTTGCATGGGATGAAGTTCTCGGAGGTGTGTATTCATTCGTTCAATCAACACCGGCACCACTGAAGGAGTCGAATCAGCTGGGCGCTGTGCGACTGGACCGCGACCTTCGTGCGGTGATTGGGTACCTCTCCAATCAAACAGTTTTTGGCAATGCTCGAGAAAAGTTTCAACGCCTACAGCAAATGTCTACGCTTCTGAACCTCGATCTCGTAGGTCCTTTGCGCTCTATATATCGGCATTCACTGATGTCCGCACAGGATGAAGATGTTGAGGATTTCTACAGCGGCTCTGGTATTGCATGGAAGCTGACCCTCAACGAGGCGAAGAACATAGCAGCGCTACGGCAGTAGATTGTTTCTAGAATCGTATAATAGACCAACAACTATTCACTCTACATCCCGAAATCGAGAACAAGATCGGTTAAACCCATTGGCGAGAGAATGGGGGTCTGGATAGAGGACCTCCATTGGGAAATAACTTAGGCAAAATAAGGAATATCATTGGTAGTCGTCAGCGTTGAAAGGTGTAACTATTCAAGGAAGGACTGTCAGCAAATGCGCAAAAGCCACAGAAGCAAGACGCACTTTGGTCGGCAACATCGTCATTACCACCTCCCTGGACCGGTTTTTTACCCAGTAACTTGGAGAAGAATCCAGTTCGGCTTGTGTCACCCTTCTGTTTAGACAATTTCGCTGGCCCTCCAATTTCCATAGGTGGGTTGACAGGCGGAGCACTGCTGCTACTCCCTCCGTTCGACGGGCCCCCACTGCCACCCATCCCGATCACGCTCAAAAGACCAGGACGCTCGAACTGCCCCACGGGCTTGTGGTTCTCACACGCTTGTACCAGGTACCTCAGTCGAGTTTTGGGGTCGGAGCCGCTCGTGCGACGACTCTCTTCCAATGATGCATGAAGGTACGGTGCGAGGTTGGGCAGTGCGAGGGGTAAGACGGGCAGCGGGTGAGTGGTTATCGTGTAGATCTGAGTTTCTTCGGTATGGACCATTGGTCTTCCGGGTTCCGGTGCGGGGAAGTTATACGGGAGAACTGTCGTGTTCCAGCTGGGATAGTTGTCGGGTGCCTTTTCAGCCGAGTCTAGAGCAAAGTAAAGGACAATTCGCCAATCGCCTGCTGGTAACTATAAAGCTCACTCGATCAGACCTACATTGCTTTCGGAAAGATCGAAGGTACGTACCCGGACGAAATGGAGCACAACCCGCAATCGGGGGCTGATCTTCTCTCGGGCCATAGCAGCTGGAGAGGGCTCGACTCGAGTATTAGAACAGCTAGCCAGGAAGCGTAACAGGTGTCGCCATGAATGTGCTACCACATGGAAAGGTTTACCTGGGCTAGGGTCAAGGACAATAGCGGGATCGATTGCTCGAGGTGCTGGCAGCGGAAGCACCTGGATGACTGGTCGGCCAAAGCCAAACACTAGAGGAAAGATAAGTGGTGCAAATGAAGGCTATATGACCTACTCACAAATACCAGAGACCCCGTCGGGTGGTGGGTCTCCGTAATGGGTTGTCCATGCCGCAGAACCCGAACCCGAACCCGAACCTGGACCTGGACCCGAACCCGAACCTGGACCCGAACCCGAACCTGAACCTGGACCTGGACCTGGACCTGGACCTGGACCTGAACCATGACCATAACCATGACCAGGAGCCGGGACGGCAGGCGGATATAGAGACTGGGACGGCGCGGTAGGTGCGCTAGACGTATTCGGGACAGCGATCGAAACAGGTCGAGGAGCTCCTGCTCTCGCGCCAATCGGCAACGCTTCCTCAGGCGTGAGATGCACCGGCAGTGGTGGCGATGTACGATGTTGATGAGAATTGAAGCCGCCAAACCTTGGTGGGGGTGCCCTTCCAGGGTTGGCACCTCCTAAGGAAATAGCATTTCGATTTAGGCCGGGAGGTCTGTGTTGCATTTGAGTGTGGTCGAATGATTCACTACCATGAATATGGCCGTTCATTGGCGGTGAAACGGTCCGGAAAGCTGGGTTCTCTGTGGGAAATTCTACCGGTTGGCGGATGGGCGATCGTCGCGGCGGAGTGCGAGCATCCTCACTGGACGGGTGTCCCATTGGTGGTGGCTGGTATGGCTCATGGTATGGCTCATGGTATGGCTCATGGTATGGCTCGTGGTATGGCTCGTGGTATGATGGTTGGGGCGTTGGGAATGTTGACGGCGTTGGAGGCAACGGCAAAACACGCGATCGTGGTGACGGAGAATGACGGGTATGTGCAGGTGCAGGAGGGGACAGCCGTCCAGAGTCGAATTCCTCATAGGTTGGTAATGGTGCGTTCACTTGGACAGGGCCTGCATCAACGGCCTGGCGGGGGGGTGCTGGGGCAGGTGCTGGGGTTACTGGGGTTGCTGGGGGCGAATCTTGGGTCTCCTCCGCAATGAGCTTTGCAAATTCAGCGTCACGTTGCTCCTGCAGTTCGCGCTCGCGTTTCCTTGCCGCTTCTTCGGCATCAAGCTGTGCTGCAGCTGCAGCTGCTTCGAGTTCTGCCCTCTGCCTTTGAAATTCCATGCGCATCTCCTCTCTCATGGCCTCTATTTGAGCCATCCTCTCGTCGTCCATCCTCTGCTTTTCGTTCAATAACCATCGGATCCTTTCGGCTTCGTCACGTTCCCAACGCTCTTGACGCTCTCTTTCTTCTCTTTTCCATTGTTCCCTTCTTTCTTCTTCTAATCTCTTGCGCTCAGCTTCCTCTTCGGCCTTGCGTTGAGCCTCAGCCTCCCTCTCTAGGCGGAGACGTTCAGCGGCTTCAATCTCTTTGCGGATGCGTTCGGCCTCTTCAGCTTCTAGACGAATCCTTTCAGCTTCACGCCTTTCAGCTTCCTGCCTTTCAGCCTCACGCCTTTCGGCCTCACGCCTTTTGGCTTCACGCTCACGCTCACGGGTTACGCGTGCTTCCTCCTCCTCCTGTCGCCTTATGCGTTCTCTGGCCTCTTCTTCTCTAAGGCGACGTTCCTCCGCTGCGATCGCCTGCATACGTATGCGGTCCTCTTCAATGGCGCGCTGCTTGGCGCGCATCTCTTCCTTCATTCGCTCTGCAGCCTCCTTTTCGACTGAGGGCCGGAGATTAGCTCCTACGATTTGCTGTGCCATACCTCCGTACGTCCATCCATCGAGTGCTTTGGACGGGAGTGCTGGCGCATGGGAATTCTCGACTCCAGCAGGAGTTGGAAGTGCTCGGCTGTGTACCCGTTGCCTGGCATTGTCGGTAGGGCCAGCAATGTCGAGGTGAGGATATGCTTCAGGGAATAATCTTGGAGGAGGCGGAGGCGGATAGTTTTGTTCGGGTGAAGTCCTAGGCCTGCGCAAGGCTGGAGGACGTGCAGGTACTGGAGGACGTGCGTCATCGGGGGAACGGAGTGGACCATTTCCAGCACTTGGGGGCCGAGGGAAGGGGGGCGGCGGGGGCGGTGGGAGGATGGGCATCCCTAGGTACGGAAGTTCAGAATTATATACATCATGTTTGAGTGGATAAGGTGGGAGTGCTGAAGGAAAAATTTTCTCAATTTAGCAGAACATGGCAAGAGCGCTGGACTACTTACGAGCTCGAAGCGGCAACGGTGGTCGCTGCGGATTGTTTCCGGGGTTCATCAACACACTTGTTACCAGGTGAGACAGTCGTGTAAGGTCCTTCAGGCGCCGTCCGATAGAGTCGGTTCTTGTGAAGAAACTTGGAAGGTGTTCAAGTGAGAATTTCGTCCTTTGCTTGGCCTTTGGACCCCAGCCACACTCGCTCAGCCACACCCTCGGCGAGCATGTCCGTTAGCGCGCAGCCAGCTGTGGCACCTTTCGCATGCGATTAATATGGGTTCGACATCACTGCACTGCCCCTAAGAACCCGTCCCATTGACCTTCGATGAGTCAGTAGCCATGTTCAGAAGATAGTACTGTCCCTCAAGGTGCCCTTTCATAAGATGGATGTCCTGCATTGGGTTCGATGAGATCGCAGTGACAACCAGTGCGAAGTTCTGCGGACGAAGTCCGTGAGTCTCAGTCACACTGCTTTTCACATCACAGGGCCGAATACAACATTCGCAGTCTGCGGTCGCCCTTCCGTCGCGAAATCAATTTCAACTGTAGTTCGCCCCCAGGGTTGGCGCGCAAGTATTGAGTAAGAGTACTGAGTGTATTTCTTAATACTGGACTCTAGATTCTCTGACACATTTGCAACAGAAGCAAGGAGGAAAGTCTCTTGCATCGTGACGGTTATATTAGACCACGCTTAGGGTACCATTTTTCTGATATACCATAGCTTTAATCTTGATTGCCATAACCGACTACACGCCGTTCGTACCTCTTGCGCACTCGGCTCGGACTCGCCCTCTCCAGCTCATCCTCGACAGTGCCCTGTCAGGTGTCCGTCCCAAAATGTTTCAATGCGAATCCCCACATACGAGTGTCATCGTACGGACTGTCTTGCATGGGAAACTCGACCTTTAGGCTCTGCTCTTGGAATGGAATCGGTCTCCTCCCCATCCTTGCATCTCTCTAAACCAAGTAGATACTTAAACAACGAGCGTCGCGACATTGGAATATCGAAATGGTCGATATTGGCCTAATGCCTCCAACGCAACGTGGATGTATCCGCTGGACATTCAGAGCGTACATGCCGGTGACTGAGGATGAAGGCGTACAATAGGGTGGTTATTCCAAAGAGTCACTGAGAGATGGGTAGTCGCTATGGAGCTTATGGGCCGAGCATTTATAACCGTGGGTCGAGCCCGCAATATGGGACTTGGAGCAGGCAAGAGGTTGTGTAGGCACAAAGAGGTCTTAGCTAAGGAAGCCGGTAATCTCTGAGGTGTAACTCACGGCAACGAGAGTCAAACCAAAGAATTCCTAAGCTGGCCGTATTATCGCGACCATTTTCGGTTGGACACTGGGCGTCAAATACTTGGAATAAAGAGTGTGACTGGAGCAGAGGTCGGGCCAGCGAGCTGCTGATGGCACGAAATGAGTTTAACAGGCGAGCACCAGCAATTACGGACGCCAAGGTTCAGAGGTTAGAAAAACGAAGGCATTATTCTACCAACGGCACATTGGCGCCATTTATTGCGAGAAGAGCTGGAGCGACGAACTCATCCGCGGTTCTTGGTGAGAGCGGTTGCGTTCATCGGGGCGGTTCGTCGTCGCTCAGTGTCGGACACAAATATCACATCCATCATCTCGAAAGAGTGGTGAGAATGGTGAGAACAGTAGACGAAGGGAGAGCATAGATTAGTGATTCAAGAGGTATTGTAACTCCCAAGGGAGAAGTGGCCACAGATCCCAGAGAGGTCTCCGACGGATCAGCAGGCACCAAAACCACAATCATAGTTGTCATGGCGGAATCAAATCAGACCCTTTTGGGCGATTGACCATATCAGGGCTCTGTTTCGACATCGATTGAGTAGGACGTTCGCATAGAAACAAGCCTCGCGGCATATCCCCTACACGGACTGATTGACTCCTTTTGGAGTACTGATCCGGCTACAAATATGCGCGGTAATTGGCTTCCGTGAGCTGATATCCCCAATGCAACACTGACGAGTAACTGAGTTGATTACTCTGGCCTCGCTAGGGAGAACGAGCGTACGAGTTTGTCGCAAAACCGGTGCAACACCCACGTCATCCACACTCCCGCCGCTCTGTGCTATCTTCTTTACCAGTGCCTTCTTGAACCGACCGTTTGGGCCGCACACACCCGACCCTGCGAGGCGTGTCAACTGAACTGACGATATAAGCTTCACTGGTGAGATGACTTACAACGCCTCACTTGACGTTCGTCATCCTCCGTCCGTCTCCCAAGGTAGAAACGGGCGTACCATTGAAACCACCCTCGAGGGTCTTGCTCGTGAACCCAACCAGAGTTTTCCCACTCTTCGATGGTTTGACCTGCCTTCACACCGTACTTATTACTTGAGGGTAGGTAGTAAGTACTTATCAAATGTGTCTCCGGATCAAGACCCTTAAACCATTCCTATCCAAAACCGAACGTCGGGTAAATGATATCACAATAGTAAGGTGCACCCACCTCTGGAAATTCGCTGTAGTCCGCTAGAATCTCGGACTGAACCACTCGAGAACGAAAGGGTCTGATCGGCAACTAAGATGCGATCTCGGTAAACGATTGACTCCGAATGGGCTCACTTGAATGCCGTTCCCTATATATCAAGCACCAAAGGCCGCGATTATATAATTAGAGAAAGCGGCGCGAAGTGCCAACATGGACTTACACCAAACGCCCCGGCTCTTATTATCTCAGCTGGTGTAAGATTCGGTGTGAAGTGCGACCAAGCTGGTTCAAATCGGAGCGTGCCTCCGGCATCGAAAGAATCCCTCGCTGGTTCAGCGGCTGGTGAAAGAGGAATAGATCCGTGCGCAGTACCAGACGGCGGTACTGCCGCAGGTAATCTACGAAGCTCGATATGGGGTGTCCTGGTATGCCCCTTTTCATCTCCGGCGTTCTGCGCGGGTTTGGTTACCGTTTTTAATGAGCGTGGGGATTTCCTTGCTGGCTCTGGATGGGCCTGGGCCTCACGTTTGCGTTTGCGCTTAGATCCTAAGGCAGCAGTACTCTTCTTGAGGAACAGAAACAGAGTGGCGCCTATGAGTCGAACCTGTCCGCGTACGCGTTATTAAGGACCCGCTACGCACCGGTCCAGGTTCGAGAGCACGCCTGACAGTGTCTAATCCGAGTTCGGCAAGGAGCTGCTTGTTCTTGCGAATGTTTTCCTCTCGTTGTTTCTCATAGTCGTTCATGGCTGCAGTCCAGACCCGGCAGTCGACTTCGATGACGTCCATTGCATGCCCCACTCCGCTCCGCTCATCTTGTTTCACACCATCCCCGTAATTCCACTCTCCTTGTCCTCATTTTGCTCACGAGCATTACGAACACAAGCGACGCCTGTCTAGACTTTTTAAAACTATGGCCGCGGTCGGAAGAGTTTACAACCACGCATTTGATCGCAGTCCAGCAGGCACGCTCGCCGTGACGAATGGGATCATGTCAGCTGTGGCCGATATAGTGGCCCAAGGTACTCAGATGGGTGTGAGTATACGCCGCGTGCCCTCCGCCGTGTTCCACCGTGTCCACCGCGTCAGTACGACTGACACATCCGAGTGTAGCTGGCGTATCGTGACATTCAGAAAATTGGAAAATCGTCACCGCTAAATGACGGACCGGACACCCACCCGATGCTCCCGACATATGACCCGCAGCGGACGCTTCGCTTTCTAATATTCGGTACCTTCATGGGCCCGATTTTATCCAAGTGGAACCACTTCTTAGAAGTCACCTTTCCATTACGACCAAAGATTTCCGGTTCTCTGCGCTCGTTGCCCAATATCATCAATGGCAAACCAATAACTGCCGCAGGAGCAGTGGGAGTCAAGGGTACCACTCCAATCCTTCCAGCTACCTCTTCAAGCACAGGGAATGTCAGTATAAGTGCCTTGGCAAAGCGTGTCGGATGCGACCAAGTCGCGTTTGCGCCAACCGGGGTAAGGGAGACTGATTTCTATAATGGACCAGACTGATGCGAACTCACCCTCTCCCTTAGCTGGTCCTTTTTCTGGGTTCGATGGGCATCATGGAAGGGCACAGTAAGGAAGCGATCAAGAGAAAGTATGTTGAAATCTTCCCGACTGCTATTGTAAGCAACTGGAAGGTCTGGCCATTGATACAAGTATGTGCTAAGCAACTAAACTTTGTGTTTAACTGAACCCGGTGCAGATAGTCAACTTTCGTTTCATGCCTCTAGCTTACCGCGTACCATTTCAAGCCACCTGTGGGGTCTTTTGGACCTTGTATTTGTCTCTCTTGAACTCTAGGTCGGTCTCTACCCATATCGATAATGACTGAACTGATCCATTTCCAGTAAACCGATAATTGCGGAGGAAACTGCGGATGATCTTAAGAGTGCTACGAATGCTGCTGCTAGCAACCTCATCAAAGCTGCGGATCAGCCATCTACAACAGTCAATGATTTTGTTAATCCCAAGCGGACTAGATAGACAACCTATACAGTCATAATTCATTCATTCAGGAACACGGTCTCGGACAAAGTTAAGACGTCACTGTACCGGCAGAATGGGCCTCCTTTCGGGTTCCTCGGTGAAACGAGCAAGCTTGAGTCTGACGCAATCGTGCGGCAATCGCGGCATTCAGCCCCAATCTGCAACACTTGGTGCGTGTTCCGGGACTATTACACACGTACCCGAGGTGTGCCTGAATATCAATTAGTGTATCCTCGGCGGTATCGAGCGAGACCCACCGGGTGGGAGCATGATGCACAACTGGATGGAAAAGGAACCAGGTCCAGATCATTCACCAGGTACGCCGGGGTCCCTGCAGTACTGTGTACTGTGGCTTTCTGCCCTAAAACGGCACACCGGCGCTCTACAGCGGGCCCACCCATTTTTTTTTTAACCAAAAAACCTCTTTTGAACCTCCAGCATACCTGCCTTGGCTAGGTCTCATATGGTATCTCTTTCCGTGTTGTGGCACCTACTCTGTCGTGCGCTAATCTGCTAATATTCGCCCTCAACTTCTCGCTCCCATCACGGACTGCGTGAGTCCTTTAAAGTATTTCATATGCCCTCTGTTGAGCGCCTCCAAGCCACACTCCCTCACATCCATCCACCGTTCCGGTTTTCCGACCTCATTTTGCGACTATTTCTCCGCCGTGAACGGAATCAACAGCCGTTCAACCAATTTCCCACTGCACAGCCGCCACTGGCTGGTGCGACATATACACCCCGCCACCCTCTTGCGACGTCCCAGGTTGTTCGCTGTTACGTTGCCGTTCCGCCTCTCTCTTGCTGAATCATTTGATACAAGCATGTATTTTGTGCTTTCAATTGAACGGGTACAATTTTGGTTTCTATTGCGACATGTGCCTCTCCCCAATGAGCCCTGAGACATTACAGGCCAGTGATTTAGCCTTTGTGCTTCCAGAAGCCTCACCGGGCCAGCGCTGCGCCAGGTACCGGAGGAGAGGCTTCTCAAGCCCGCGCCTATCTCCGATTCCGACTGTTCGTAGCCCTGTTTATGTAAGATCTAAGTTTGTGATAGGGAACTTGGGCGATGGCGTGATAGCTACAAATGTCGCTCTGGTACAGTGGGCAAGCCAGACCATTAGAGCACGCTAAAGACCCTGCCAAGGCCAGCTTTCCGCGCCTGCCACGGGACACGGGATTGCTCAGCAGGGCTAGAAAGGCTCTTGAGCTCTTGAGTTGCAGGGCGAACAATCGAAAAGGAGTGGGACCTGTTTTGCAAACCTGTTTTGAGGTACGGATGGCGCAAATTGACAGCTCAGGGCCATTTGCGCGTGGGGATGCTAATTGGTTGACTGATTGGTAATCTATTCCTCAGGACGCTACTTAAGCCGTTGCCCTCTCCTCGGACCTTACTACCTCACTTTCACCCCCTTACCGTTCTGGGAGGGAGCTGAAGCACTCCCCCATCCTTTCCCAGTTTCCTGAATCTCCCTCTTCTATAACACAAACAGTAAGTGGTCATGTTCCCGGCAGTGAGCACGTGTTGATCAACAAACATTGCAGAATCATCCACCCTTGGTGGATTAACAACCTCGAACTCACACACTCCAGCACCACTCAGATCCAGTACCATGTTCGCTTCTGCTCGCACTCTCCTCGTCACTGCCCTTTGCCTCGTTTTGGGCGCTTCGACCGTTACGGCCGCACCAATCCCTGAACCTCAAACTACAGCAGCGCCCTTGACTGCTACTACCGGCTCAGGAGGAGGGACTGGAGAGAACTGGGGTCCATGGCCCCCGGATTGGTAAATTGGCGAGACTCATGCGGCACCGCCAAGCCATCGATGAAAGAACAGTTGTTGCGCTAGCGCCCATGTTACAGTCCCACACGCCTTAATACCCCCTCTTCTCAAATCCCTTGATTTCGCCCATCCTCCCTCTCCCCTCTCCCCTCTTGGACTCTTGCCTTGATTTACAAACATAGTGTTCGGAGCCAGCGTTAAATGGACGGTACGATTCCAATCCCAGTTGGGTAGGCATGCCGCCGTTGCTGTGTCTCATCACGATCCCTCTTTCATGTCTTTGGGTCTATAAAGAACCTGTTTTGGTTTCAAGGGTAGACGTAGTTTTAGCTGTCACTGGTTTCTCTTGTCATTGGCGGCGTCCTGTCCTTAATCGTTGTTCCATAGTAGAATAGCAAGTTCTGTTTTGAACCTTAATGTTCCTACTACAAATGCAAATTGCCGTGATCATCTGACCTCCTTTTCTGAATTCGTTGGGGTATTGTAAGCGCTGGCTGGATTTAGGCGAAAACACTCCATCCCCGACGAGAGTGAGGGGCTCGGTAAAGCATTCGCTCCACTCCGTGATTGGACCGGTTCTGGCTTGCAAAAGCGATGGACACCATGAAAAGTTGAAAACAAATTGATCGCTTATCGATGGACTGGGCGCCTTGTTGTTGGACAACGTGTGCGGCTGTGTTCAGACTCGGTTCAAACTCGGCCCGAGCTGCTTGTAATTGTCTCTTTTTTACCTGGGATTGGTGACGTCTAGTACCGTGTCTATGACTAGTTTCTCCTCCTGTAACAGTCCAAGTTGTAGGTCCATCCAGGCTCAATCCGCTCTCGCATACTGAGTTTGTGAGTCTATTTTCTGCTTATACGTACATGTTCTCGTGTCCAATGGTAGTGGCACCTATAGGTATTCTCCTATAATACAGCCTGCTATCGCATGGTGAGCTTTGGCTCCTTTAGTCCTCCAAACACTTGCTTCACTTGGACTGCATTGGAAAAGCTTGATGAGCGTGCTTGACAAACCCCGTTGGAGCGCCGTGGCCGCCGTAATCTGAACCCAAACTCACACTGCAGTGCAGTGCAGGCTGCCAATTGTTGATGAACCCTCGAGACAAAGCCATTGACCGGATCCTCCTCAAGTGAGGGAGGGCAAGACCACTTGAAACGCATCATGATAAGGAAGCATCCATCGGTCAGGCAGCTGTCGAGCGACACTGCAATCTCGCGACATGAATGCACCTCGTTCCAATGCCTTGATGTGTGCCATGTGTGCTCGTTTGTCAATGTCGGCGCCAGGCCCATGCGGGTGCTTTATTTGCTGTCCTTGTATGGAGATAAGAGAGTACGACATCCCTTGGCCAGGTCCCATTGCTCGATGCGCGATGTGCGGCTCGATGTGCGGCTGCGAGTCGCCACGTTTGGCTGGGCCAAGCAACTCGGTTGGTTGGTTGATTGGACCCGGGGTTCTGTCCATCATGTGATCTAGGAGAGCATTGGGCCTGTTGGACCTGCTCCGAGCCTGTAGTCGGGGCCTGTTCGGTCCCGGGAGAGCCGGTCCGGGAGAGTCGGATAGCTGCTGGCAGGCATTCAATGAGGCAAATGAGAGGCCAATGAGGCCTGTGATGGCCTGTGATAATCGTAGGATCGCCAAACGCCAAAGTACGGTTGAGAGTGGAAGGCATGAACACGGCGGCCTCGTACTCGCCTGTCGGTCGTGCACAATGAATGGAGCCTCTCACGAAGGCAAAAATGAGGCAGAAACGGGGCCGGGACGAGGCGAGGAACGAAGGCTGAAGCTGAGATAGGCAGCCAGGTTTACACCATACCCATAGGGGCTTGCAGCCCTTGGATTTTCGTGATCGATTATCGATTATTGCCAGCAGCCTTGGCGCCTGGCGGTTCGGTTTGCCTGGGGATCCGCAGAGTTCGCAGAGTTCGCCATGAACGCGGCTTGCGTGTCTTAGACTTGGTTCGCATGGTCGCAGTAGGGAAGTCAACAAATTATACTATTTATTTACAACGCCAACTGGTCATTTCCAATATTGTCTGTATTGGCCTTGGTCGCTGTTTTCATTGTTATTTCTACGGATGTCTCTAGCTTTGGAAACCGGCCCCCGTTTTCCAACAAAGGCGTTTCAAACTGGACTCCTCTAATCTCTGACCCGTTTCCTTCGATGCTGATTCCATTGCGTGAAAGAACATTTCATTTCTTTGAAGAAGAGAAGGTGTTGTGAAGGGACACCGGGACATCAGCTGCTCAGCTGCTCATGACCGAGGACGGCGGAGAAAGGAGAAAGGGCGAATGCGAGACGGTCGGAGATCTGCGCAACGTTCGCCTCGTGCTTCTCAACAAAAGTTGGACATGAGGATGCCAGGACGCCACAATGACCCACCATCTTCTCACCCTCTTCCAACCCACTTGGCGCGGCAAGCCAATTCACGTTGTCAAACCCCCGGCCACGAACATAGATTACGCCTTCTTACCTTCGGTGGTGGTGGTGGGTGGTTGCGGATGGTGGGAAGTGATGGGTGGTAGATGGGTGGCGAGCACCAGTCGCTCAATTTCCAGCGTGTTGATGCGACAAACCGATCCTTTTCGCTCTCCGCCGACAACAGGCTGCACTGCAGGGTGGGAATACTTGGCTTGCGGAGCCTTCTCCGCCCCGCCCCCGCCCCGCCCTGCTGCTCCTTCCTTGAATGCTCGTGCAGCACGCAGGTGAATCCGCTCGGGTATGTCGGTAATGTCGGTAATGTCACGACTCCGGCCCGTGTACTAACGAAGGGGGGTGACATTGAGGTATTGAGATATAAGATATTGAGATATATTGATATACGTACATAAGAGGTTAGAGAGTATATACTCACATGACATTTCCATCTTGCATCGCATTCGACCCTTCTCACTAACCTCCAATGCGCTCAGGCGACGCCCACGACTACAGACACCTCTCCGCACTGAATCCGCTCGACCCCAATGTCCTACACCACCACCATGCAAATAATTCTGCGCATGGCACCCTGTCATACGTCCGCCCAGTCCCAGCCCCTCACTATCGTCTCCCAGAGCCGCCCTGCGATCGCGCTCTGAAACACGCTCGATTTGTGGATAAACCGCAGGTTCAGGTTCTTGTGACGCGCACGTATGTACTAGTACCCAAGCACCCAAGCACCCTAGCACCCTGGCTTCCTCCACTCCACCACTCCATCACTCCATGGCTCGTCCCATTGACCCTCTTTCCAATCTCACTCTCTCCCTCAGCGGCACCGGCACCGGCACCCGGCATGCCACTCAACCTCCCGAGCCGTCAGCGACCGTTCTAGGCCCTCTAGCGATCCACCAGAATCAACACCAGAATCAGCAGGCCCAGTTCCAGTATCTCCCAGAGTACGATTGGACGTCTACTTCCTCCTCGCTCTCGTATCTCCCACTCTTCAACCCCCCGGATCAACCACCGCCTCCCCTCCCCGCCCTCTCCCGTTCTTTTTCATCCCATGCTCCCATGTCACAGAGCCATTTCTCCCTCGAGCTCGGGGCTAGAATGCTCACCACCAATCATCCCGACGGCTCCCCTGCCACCGCTGCCACTGCCACTGCCGCTACTCAGCCCAGTATCGACTCTCAGGACGAGACAGCCCGCACACATTCGACGCACTCGACGCACTCGACGCACTCGGTGCCACCCCCATCCATTCGGAAGAGCTCCCGTTTGACAAATGGGGAACGAGGATCGGACAGGGACTCTGCTGGCGACGACCGCGACCCCATCGAAGACGTACCAGCTGCGGTCGCCGCTGATGCATCCGTTAGCAGGATTCGCAGGACGTGGGCAAGTATCTATGAAGACGATGTCCTAACTTCAGATGAGTGAGTTGTCTTTTCTCTCGTTTTACCCCCCCCCGCCCTACTATTCTATTCAATGTTGATGCCCCCCAGTCGGACCCTTCCCGCAGCGAAACGCCGCAGGATCTACATCCTTTCCTTGGAGCGCTACATTAATGTTCTTCAATATTGCTTGGAACGCCATAACATGGTTGTCGTCGTTGCATCTGCCGCCGGTCGAGAGTATGTCAATGTGCATTCACTCGTTACCCCCGATACAATGGACAAATTCTGATCACACGACCCTAGCACTTTCCGAACTGTTGGAGCAAAAAAGAGCAAAGTAATACTAAATCCTTCTCACCATCCCACATAATCTGACCAATTCAAACCACTTAGCTTACTTTGGCAGCCTTCCAGAAGGATCTCAGTACGCTTCGTAAGCGGCTTGCCCATGTTTATTCAGAGGTGAGTCTCTTTTTCGGTCGTTCGGTCCACTGGGCCGCGTGAACTTTCTTTGCAAAGCAAGTAAGCTGAGATCGTTGTGCGCAGATCGACCGCCTTCGTGATAGGCTTCAACCTACTCCCATTCATCAAGTCCATCAAGTCCATCACTACCCTAATCATGGCTTCCATCATTAAACCTCTTTTAATATTTTCTCACCCCATTTTGGTGGAAACCTTGGACACATATGAGATATATTATCTCTTATATACTGGCCTCCAATAATTTACTCCGCTGTTGAACTCTTTTCTTGATGCAAAGCTACTCTACGTTGGCTTATCGACATAGTAGTCTGATCTTCCCCGATGCTTAATATTCGTCTAATTGTCTTAATTTGCCACCCATGGCGTTTGTCGATGTGTCCCCCCCCCCCTAACCCCTATTCGCTCTCAATAAAGTATACCCTGATCTCTCTTTTCTCTATCCTGTAGCCACTGGCTCGCGTTTGTACTCTCTTCTGATAACGGAAGAGCTTGTACAGAATATAATCAAGTTCCTACGTTCTGGGTACCTCTACTGTCCTCCCTTCCTTCGAGCTCTGCACAGCCAACTCAATGATCAGGATCACATTAGCCGAGTTGTGCCATTTGACCGCCTGTTCGGCGCCCTCGCGAATCGAAGCGTAAAGGTTCTGGTACAGAGCACGGTAGTCGCCCCTGAGGTTCTTGACCCTGTTTTTGTTAGATGTTCAGCCCCTGTGGGCACATGTAGAGACCGGGATGAAGGGATGGAACGTACTTCTCTTTTGTTGGCACGCCGTCCTTTATGTATTCCACCTCGGCGTCGTTCGAGTCCAGTCCATATTCGGCCAAATCGAAGGCAGAAGGTCCATTTGCTGAAACTTGGTCTTCCTGCACGTCCATACCGTACTTTACAAATGTACCGTTGTCTCCCCGGACCAGGAATTTAAGCTGTGGATTACGAAGGGAGAGCGAATGCGCTTTGATAGTCGCGGTAAGTGGGTACGGTCTATTTTCTGTTTTACCATAGTGCATGATGATCGTAAACTTAAAGTAAAGCGAAATGGTTAGCTTTTATGTTCTTGACCGCATCCGACGACACTGACAGTATCTTCGACGGCATCATCGCCAATCCCTCTCATATTTTGAAGAAAAGCCGTAACTTTGTTGGGCAGAGAAAAGAGGTCCAGGGCCTGGTCGATAACGTGCGGCCCTAGATCGAAAATCAAGCCAGCTCCTGGTGCAGCTGTCGCCTTCCATGC
>Ga0307515_10006883_pt1 | contig 22605 bp, 16 predicted proteins | sample 17_EM_MG_FD_194513 | JGI IMG/M metagenome (GOLD analysis project Ga0307515, IMG submission 194513) | Populus trichocarpa ectomycorrhiza microbial communities from riparian zone in the Pacific Northwest, United States - 17_EM | ecosystem: Host-associated > Plants > Roots > Unclassified | place...
AGAGAAAGAAAAGGTCCACTGAGAATATTAAAGAGATTAGGTTAAAATCATGGGAATAAAAGGTGCACGCTTTACCTATATTTTACATTCAACTTCTTTATATTATTTTAATTTCAATTTATTCATGTAATATTTCTTCAATGTCAATTAACTATCTAATTTTTTAAAATCCAACCTTTTGTAAAATATTACACTTTTTTCTCTATACTTAACATATTTATCACTTTACACTTATGTTTATCATATCAATTAACTATCTATGTTTATCATTATTATTTTTATCTTAATTTCAATATAATTTTTCTTAGTTTCTCTTTTTTTTTCCTTTACATTTTTTCAAAATATTATATTTATTCTTTATATCTTGAATATTTACCACTTTAGACTTGATTTATTTCTGTTTTTATCTTTATTTATTTATAATTTTTTTCTTTGTTTTTTTTAAATAAATTATTTTACAAAACTAAAAGTAAATAGTGTTTACAATATTATTTCATTTTTCTACCATGTTAAAAAAATAATATAAGATTTTGCATATTTTTTTATTAACACATGTAATCTCACTTTATTTTTTTTATATACAAGCATTAATCTTTTTAATTATCGGTTATATTTTTTATTCGATGTTAAAAAATATGATAACATCTGCACATTATTTTCTTGTCTTGAAAAATAAATTATTCAACCCACAACAAAGCAAGTAAAATAAAAATATTAACACCTTTTATTTTATTTACCAATAAAAATAATTTTTAATTTATTTAATTAAACATGTAAATGACTTTTCAATTTATAATCATGGTTTCTTTTTGTGAAACAATGAGTTAGAAAATCCTGCATATTTGTTTTTTAGAAAAAAAGAAATTGTGTAGCTGGTATGATATAATTTTAAAAAACCCATGTTTTTTTTTCCTTTTTAATTATTTTTTAGATATCTACGTGTAATTTGTTTCATGTCCTGATGCGAAGATATTTCATTTCTGCTTGATTTTCATTAAAAAAAATAATTAAATTAATTTTTAAAAAAAATTCAAAATCAAAACCAAACCAAATAAAACATGAATCAATTTCGATCCACTAAAAGTCTTCGATACCTATGTTAATAATAATAAAAAAGATAACAGTTACATTCATGTCATGATTCACTGCCCTCCAAGAACATCTGTACTTTAGCATGATCATCTCACCTTCCTTAGTTTTCTCTGCAACCAAACAAAACATATTCAAGAGAGAGAGAGACATGAGAGAAAGCTCGGGGGCTCTACTTTTTGGTTTGATTTAGGGCTGTGACCTCGGAGAGATGAGATGCAGAGAGAAAGTTGGGGAGGGGCAGGGGGCAGCTACTTTGGTTTAGTTATGAAAAGAAAATTGAATGTTTATATTTATTTTAAGTGTTGGTTGAAGAGTTGGTTCAATCGGTTTCAAATATTTAAAATTAAAATTGAACTAAATCATATTTTTTTTAGGTTTTGTAATTGGTTGATTCAATTTTTTTTGGTTTAGTTTTTTAATTTTTTTTTATTTAATCGATTTTTTAGATTTCATACAGGTTGAATGACAAAAGTAACTCAATTAACACATGAAGGCTTTCTAACAACTAACGGCAGAGTTGGCCATTCCTTCTGATGGGCTGGGTTCTCCCGTTGACCTTGTGCAAATTTGACAAAAAAAATAAACATCAAGCACGCTGCCCATCACTGCCCTGATTTCATGCCCCAGAATTAGCCCAATTGCAGGCTTTGCTTTACGTTCAAATTCAAGCATTCTAAAAGTTTTTCGACTCCCACTCAAGAGTGCAAACGTTAGCTTGCTTAAGTTTAACGTCCACTAAAGAATTAAGGCAGCCTTTAATCACGGTACGGAGCTCTCCAGAAAATGTACACGGAGCTGTAATTGACCGTGATATCTGTTTAGTTAATGAAAAAAAGATAATATATTTTTTTTTTATCCCGTACTATAAATTTGATTTTAAAACAATGTTATTAAAACGGATTTGGTTACCAGGTTTAACTTAATAACTTATTGATTTTAGATATGCTATGTTTCAAATTAAACTAAATAAAAAAAAATCAATCTAAGAAATTAATTCATAACCTTTTATTTTAATATATATATATTTTTTAAAATCTTTTGAATAAAACAATTCAAATTATTTTAGCATAATCATACTTTAAAGGTACTATTTATTTTTGTGTTGTATGTGTTAAAAATATATTTAATTTGAAAAAGTATTAAAAATATAAAATATATATAAAAAATATTTTGATTTATTTTTAAAGTTAAAAATATTTTGAAAAATGTTTCGCAATAATAAATAAAATATTATTATTTTAATTTTAGTTTATGATTAACATTATTAAAAAAAAACTTACTTAAATGCGTAAATTTTGAAACCAAACTGTTTATCAGATCTCAGACCGAAGCCAACTTCACTATAGAAATGTTTAAAAGTAGTAGAGACTGTAATAAAATTTGTTAGATTCAATTTCTCAGACTCTCAATGGAAGACGCGTACGCTAGATCCATCACCGAGGTAACTAATCTCGTTCTCTCGATTCTTTTACGCTACAATATTGGCTTAACAATGGAGGGGATCAAGTTGTAACAAGCTATGGCTGCTTTCTCTCTAGGTTTTGGATTTTTTCGGGGTTGACCCTGGAAAGGGGCTCAGCGATTCTCAGGTATGCGTGCTTCTCTGTTTTGAACTGAATTTTCTTGGCGAACAAGTGAAACAAATTGGCTTGGATTTCCCCCCTCTAATTGATTATTAGGGTTCAAGTTCAAGTTTTAAGATTTATTATTTTTGTTGATGGTGTTGTTGCAGGTGGCGCTACATTCAAAAATTTATGGTAAAAACGGTATGTTCAGACTCTGATTTTTTTAATCCAGTTGAATCTGCATTTCAAGATTGTTTCCTTGTAGGTGTTTGTTTTTTCATTTACTTTTAAAATGCTTGTTGGTTATTTTGTTCAAGTGCTCGTAATCTGCGAGTATTTTGATATATCTATGTAGTGCTACAAAACATATACTGATTAAAATGTTCCATCAGCAACTATCCTCATCTTTGTGACATTGGATTCTTTTTCCTGTTTGTCAAAAAAATAAAAAACTAAAATTTATTATGGATTTTAACTCCCTTTTCTTTTCCATCGAATGGCTCGTGTCCTTTGGCTGGACGGTTCACTTGTGGTCTGCAGTGCTGCCTGAAGAGACAAGTAAGTACATGGCACACGCCACTGGTTTCCCTAGATTTTGAATGCTTAAACTGCATTTGTGTTAATCATATGAAACTTCCTGGTTCATCTGTTTGCCTTTTGTCTTGTATGTTAGTCACATGTGAATTTTTGTATAGTTGCTGGTTCCTCTCCTTCATGTTTGATCTTGGAACTTAGTTGTGTTTAAGGCTTAGTTGAGTTGAGTTTGTGGATATTGTTTAGGTACTACTTGTTCAGGATGGTTGAGTTAATATGGAATCTGAACTAATTAAACTAAAATATGATCAAGAGGGGGGGAATGAAGGGAAGAAAAGTATGGAGAGAGAGAGTTTCTTGGACTGCAGTGATACTATTAACTTCCTAATTGAAAAGGTTGAAAATTTATATAGTTGCTTGTTGATCCTGAAGGTTGTTTGGGTTGGCCTACAACAACCTTGCTTTAAAATTTGCCCAAATCTGATGCAGTCAAAGTATGTCCGTGATGTAGCATAAAGCGAAGATAAAATTAGGGTTCTCAAGCTATAAAGTTATAGACCTAACTATAAAGAAATCAAGAGAAAATTCTTTGATATTTTTATTAAATCTAAATAATAGTCTTGATCTTCATAAAATAAACCTAACATCCCTATTTATATTAGTCTTAGAATCCTAAGGATTCCTAAATAGTAAAATACTTACTAAATTAAAAGTTCTAAGCTAAGTAGGAAACAAATAATTATAATCCAAATTTAACTAAGAAAATAATTAAAATAGGAAAACAATAACTTTGGGCTTCATATCACATGCTTTCGGGTTTCTTTGCGGATTTCTTTTCAGACTTGGCCTCGTCAATCTGGTCTATAAACTCTTGGTATAATTGTTTTATGTCCGTCTCCTCCACTTGAGAAAAATTCATCCTTGAGTTATCTATCATAAACTGAACTTTTCCACACCAAGGGAACAAATACTTAAAATATAATATCGTAGCTAACTTATTCACGAAGTAGCATGTCTTTGACTTGTGATTTTCAAAATTTAATTTATGGTGCGTGTATAATAAGGAAAAATCCATATTTGATGTTATTCTTTCCATTCCTATGAAGTTCACTTGCAGTTCATTCCCACATTTTTCTACTTCAAACTTGAGTTCAATGTCATCTATGTCCTCTAATACTTCAACTATTGTATTTAAAGGAAAGCCAAAATAATCTTCCATAATATCTCTAGAAGACTTGACAGAAATTACCAGGTCCTTCATGTCCTTGTTTGCAAGATCTTCATCATCATATAAATCTTCTCCATAATCTCCATCAAGTTCGCACTGAGCATCCTTGTCATCGAAAGGTCTTGCTTATACTAACTTTGAATCACGTTAATTGATTTCTGTCTCTCGGGTTGTGGTTGTTTGTCTTGATCTGACAAGTTCCTTACGACCCCTAACAAGTTTATCTTCATCAACACCCTTCACATAGACAATTTGTTGTCTTGGTGAAATTTTAAGAATAGGTCTAAGATCGGCCTCGAGGCAAGTCTCCAAGCATGTTTCTCTCCTCTTTGCAATTCCTGTTTGTGCCTCTCATCAGCCGAAATAGATCTTCATTAGATGAATACCCGTAATCATACTGACCATACCTGTAATTACGCGGGCGTCATCCTCGGCACGTGCCTCTCATCTTCCTCGGTTCATTCTTGCGCGCAACCTTAGTGCCTTAAGCCTGCTTGGTTGTAAGGTCATCAAATATGGCGTTAATGTCGCCAAACCCAATTTGCACCCGCCTTTCTAAAGTTGTTATCACTGCTGAATGGTGATTTAGCTGATCCTAAATAGCCTGCATCCCCTGATCACTATCATAGAGATGGTTGCCCTCGCCTTCTCCACGATTCTCTTCACGGTTCACCATTGATCCGGATGTTGACCCGTTCTGATATCACCTGACGCAGCGTAAAACGAAGATAAAAATGGGGTTCTCAAGCCCTAAAGTTACAGATCTAACTGTAGAGAAATCTAGAGAAAATTCGTCGATATTTTTATTAAAACTGAATAATAGTCTTGATCTACATAAAATAAACTAAACATCCCTATTTATATTAGTCCTAAAATCCTTTATAGATAAGGATTCATAAATAGTAAAATACTAATTAAATTAAAAGTCCTAAGTTAAGTAGGAAAAAAATCATTAAAATCCAAAATTAATTAGAAAAATAATTAAAACATGAAAACAATAACTTTAAGCTTTATATCATATGCTTTTGGGTTTCTTATTCAGACTTGGCCTTGTCAATCTGGTCCATAAACTCTTGGGATAATTGTTTTACATCAATTAGGTTGGGTCTTATGGTTTTTGATGGTTTGATGCAGTATTGGGTTAAAGTTAATTGCAAGAGACTTTCACAAATTGGTCAAAGATAAGCTTTAAATGGGGTTATTGGTGCCGAATAAGGCTTTGGCTGATGTTTGGGCTATTTTCTTGCCCTTTGGAGGGTTGGGTTTTAGAGAGGAAATAAATGGAATTTTGAGATGTGGGGAGTCATCTATTCAAGACAATAAGATGAGTTTCTTGAGAACTCCTTATTTGTGTCTCTTCAATGCATCATCATTCATGGATGTGACCCTGTTGAAGATTCTTGATTGGCAATGATATTTGGATACTCAACTTGTTTCGTCCTGATTAATTGACATCAATTGAGGGTCAATAATTCTGCTTCTTATTGCATTTAAGCTATCTGTGATAATGGATGGTTTTATTTAGAAAAATAAATACCTTCTCGAGGCTTATATGTCCCACATTTCTCTCTACGCAGGAACTCCCTTTTGGAAATTGGTTCTAAAACAGTTTGATGATTTGCTTGTTAAAATATTGATTGCTGCTGCTGCTGTTTCTCTCGTTTTGGCTTTGATTAATGGGGAAACAGGCTTGGCAGCTTTTCTGGAGCCTTTTGTAAGATATGATTTCTCTCTTCTTTCAAATGAATTGATTGCTGTTACATGCCAACAAAACGAGAGTGTACTGATACTTAAACTCATGTAAGCTTTACATTGGATGTCACACGGCATGGAAAACCAAAAGTTTCATCCTTGTCAGGATTAAATTAAAGTCAGGTTGCATATGTATATTATTTCAGTATTGACATACATTGAACAGTGTTCATTAGTGAAAGATCAGACATTTTTAAGGAAATGCGTCAACTCTGGATCCTTACTGTTTTAGAAAAGGTTAATATGAGAATCCCTGCTCTTCAGTTGTAAAAATAAGATCTTCTCCTCTTAAAAAGGTCTTTTGTTGTTTTACTTTGAATGCACGATATTCAATGACTTCTCATCCCTCCATTTTTTTAGTTTCATATATACAATGACCATGATTTTGTATTTTGAAATTTTAGATGCTTTAATTACATGCTGCAGGGCATGGCAAAAACCAAAGTTTCATTCATGTGAATCAAATTAAAGTTGTTTTTTTTTTTCAAATAATAAATGAAAGATACGTTTCTGCTTTCACATTTGGTATAAAGAGATGATAATATGGACAAATCATCATGAGTTCCTTATCAATGATTAAAAATAACAACATTTATATTGGTAATGGAAACTGCAATTTTCTAGTTTAGGATGGTATGCTCAATGTTGGCCTATTGTTGAGTCGGTATTAATATTATCCAATTTAAAATGAGGTGTCATGGGCCAAATAATTTTTGTTGGTTACAAGGATATGGAAATATTTAAAGTACTTTATGCAAAGAAACAGGCTGATGTGATCCGGAATTTATTTTGGTGTTTTATCTATATCTTTCTTCCTTATTTTTTGGTATGCATGGTATGTAGTAGTTGGCACAACATACAACTCATATATATGGTTTTTCTATCACTCAGGTTTCCATGTCTACATACTTATTTTTTGGTTGATGGTCTAAGTATGTTTCTCTGCTGATTTTGTTATATGCACAGGTCATCCTGTTGATTTTGGCTGCAAATGCAGCTGTAGGTGTAATTACAGAAACAAATGCTGAGAAGGCTCTTGAGGTGAGTTATGGAGTTCTCATGATTCAAATAAACAGTAGCTGGCATCTGGACATGGATACTATAGATATGATTTTTAATTGTTCTAGTAAATAACAATCTATTAATGATGTAATTTACATAATTCTCTACACTCTGCTTGTCCTTCTACACATTTTGTGGCAGCTGCCTGTTTAAGCTTTGAATGAAATTGGATGAATGCAATGTACTTGTGCATCTCTTGTTTTCACCTAGGAATGTTGGTGCTTATTGGTCACTTTGATAAATTTAATCTACCCTCACAACTGGAAGGACCATGGTACTGACATCTTGCATAGAAAATGACATCATTCTGCAAAGATTATGTTTTTGGTCAACAGAGGTTCATCTTGTGTTGATTATGGTTATCTCCCTCTTGCTTGCAGGAATTACGTGCCTATCAAGCTGATATTGCTACTGTCCTGCGAAATGGTAAGCCAAAAATTTAAAGAAACAACTAGATGGTTGTGATGCTGGCCTTGTTATAATGATATTAATTTCTTGGTGCATTGTGTGTGCTTTTTTGTTGCCGTTGTAGAGATTTTTCTGTCAATTGTTTGGGATTATTAGCTTTGGATAAAGTTTTATTTAGTTGTTTGCCCTTTATCTATGACAATGCTATTGTGGTTCTCTCAATGATATCACTAGCTGCTTTAGCATTAAACCTTTTCCTAACCATTTTATGGGTGGGGCTGTATTTGGTTGGTTTATAGGTGTACGTTTTACTCTTGAGGGGTAATTAAAAACTAGCAATCCATGTCAAATTCTTGTTGCCTTTTCATTGAGTAAGGGTTTCCTGTAGTCAAGAACCCCAATGAAGAACATTTGTCCTCGTGTTTCTTTGTTTTAGGGAGCTGTTCTTCCTGGTTGAACTCATGTAAGTCTGTGGGTTCTTCAATTTTTGACTTGGTCAGATTCCTCTTTGTTGGAGTGCAGAGTGTTTGTGGTATTTTAACTTTCGATGTATTGAACTTCATTGACTAAACATATGTTGTTCAAGGCATGTCATTTTCTGTATACTCTCATCATCACTTATTTTACTGGCTTAAATTTTGCAAGTCCCACTGAAATCTGAACCTAGACTTCTTGATTTGACAGTTGTATACTTATATGAGTGGGTAGTCGTGTTGTTTGTAATTGTTACTTTAAGCCCATACTACATGTTTTTTCCATCTGTTTGGCTGAGAGTTCACAAATTATATATTTGATTCACTAGATATGTTGGGTTTTTTTTAACTTCGTGTCCATCTATTGTCACAGGTTGTTTTTCCATACTTCCTGCTACCGAGCTTGTTCCAGGCGATATTGTGGAAGTCAGTGGTATGTTAATCGTATGGTCTAGTGATCAGAGTTAGTAATTTATTATCATGAATGAAAATGCTGAGGATATGACATCAGGTTCTTTTGTTTTCTAAAATAGTGGGATGCAAGGTTCCTGCTGACATGAGAATGATTGAGATGCTAAGTAATCAGTTACGTGTTGATCAAGCAATCCTTACTGGTACAACAGCCTTTTCCTTGGATAATGCAAATGATTTGTTCAATTACATTCATCTAGCTTAGACAGGGGAAGGATTAAGTTATTCTTTAATCTGAAGGACGCCAATATGGGTTTCTTCATAAATAAATTAATGTGATTTTTGTGCTTCCATTGCCATTCTAGTGTGGATTTACACTCACATGCTACTTGGCTGGCTATATATGTCCCATTCTCACAGCCACTTTTTTGACTGCCTTTGCATTCATATAGTGACTCGTATATGGACTAGGCCATGCATTGACACACCTCAATCCTTTTCAATTTAGACCATGTCATGTGCCATACACTCCATTGCCACTCTTGTGGGCTCGACGATATGTTACATTCCCCTAGCATTTTGTTGTGGGCAAGGTCAAACACCTTACACTCCCACGATCATTCTTTATAGGCTAAGCATCTAAGACATGCCTCTTTGTACTCCCAAGGTTTCATGGGTGCTGCATACAGTTTCTGTTTTATTTACTACAGATAATCATACAATTTTGAGTTGACTTTTTGTTTATTTTGTTGGCATTTACATTGATGAATTTGGTGAATTATGTTAATAATTGACCAGGGAATGCTTTTCTTCTATGTTTCGTTTGGGATTCTCTCTAATTACTTATTTTTGAAGCGAAACAGGATTTGGTTGAACTGATGATTTTGTTTGATGACTCCAGGTGAGAGCTGTTCTGTTGAAAAAGAGCTTGAGTCCACCATAGCAACAAATGCTGTGTACCAAGACAAAACAAATATTATTTTCTCGGTATTTTTTTACCTTTGTTGCAGTTTTCATCAAATTCACATACAGGATGTAACTATTGTTTCTTTTGTGATAACTCTTTCCTGTAAATTGGGTATGCTGCATATGACTTCTACTACTGCCCTTGTTTCTCTTGTGATAACTGTTTCCTGTAAATTGTTTATATTGTATAAGACTTCTACTACTGCCCTTGTATTGATTAAATGGACTGAGCTTGCTCCATGTTATACTAAATATTGATTGTGTAATCTGGAGGAAATACTTTATATCAGGAGCATTCTGTTTCTTTTTTTTAATGAGCCATAGTTTGCGTGTTTTTTCTTCATCTGGAAATTTCAACCATTATTTTTTTCTTCTTCTTTAGAGCCATTGAATAAATGTATTTTGACTTCCAGGGTACAGTAGTGGTTGTGGGCAGGGCACGAGCTGTTGTTGTTGGAGTTGGGGCCAATACTGCCATGGGGAACATCCGCGATTCCATGTTGCGGACAGATGATGTAAGCACTAACAATTTTCTGTCTTTTCATAAATATCTGATCTGCAAGTAAATTGTTAACTTTGTTTTAAGCCTGTCCTGTTTTTCCCGGATATCTTATTTTCACCCCACGACTTCCTCTAGAATCTTTAAGTTTGTGCTTTATGTAATTGGATTGAACCCTATTTATGTGACTTGCTGATGAGCTATAACTAGACAGGATGAAGTGCCATAGTAAGATTGTTGAGCTTTTGGCAATACTTCTTGTAAGCTAGGTGTTTTCTTGATGTATATGAGTGATCTCGTCTCATGACATGCATTTTTTTGGTGAAAATGTAATTTATGTATCTTTCTAGTTGTTCTGTGTCTAATGGTTTAATGTTTCCTACTAGAAGAGAACTCCTTGGTTGAAATAATACATATTCAGTGTTTATGTATGCTGTTTGTTTCTGCAACTCTTTTCAGGAAGCAACTCCATTGAAGAAGAAGTTGGATGAATTTGGCACTTTTTTGGCTAAGGTATTGCTCATCAGCTGGCCTCTCTCATTTTGTGCATGGCAACATTATATTTTGCTTTTGCTGAAGTGGAAATCGAAATGGTTGCATAATTGTTCTGCCATCCTGTACTTCGAAAAAGAGAAGGAAAGTTCCATCCATACTTGTCAAAAAACAGGAGAAAAAATAGTAATGATCCTCTCTCCCATAGCTGTCTTAAAGTTGGATAAATGGATTTAAACTGCTGATATTCTGAAAGCTTGGTCTAGGTTGGGCTTATCTATAATGACAAAGCAAAATGCTCCTTTCATGTCAGATTGCAAAGCCATGTTGCATTTATTGCCGGATTTATTAAGACTGCTTGATCCACATCCAGTTTTTCCTTTGTTTTCATGCCAAGGGACTAAGTTTGGCTGTTGGTAACTGTTTAGGAAATACATTTTCATGTAAATCATCTCTTATCTATCTGCTGTTTAACACCGTCTGGTTGGCATTGTTCCATAGATTATCAGAAATTTTCCCTTTGTATTAATTGACACCAGGAACTCCTTTTTCTTTGCAAACATAAGCCGATACCTTTGAAGTATTATGCTATGAATTGCATACTGAATATTTGGTGCAAATTTAGGTTATTGCAGGGATTTGTATACTTGTGTGGATTGTAAACATTGGTCACTTCCGTGACCCTTCTCATGGCGGGTTCTTGCGTGGTGCAATCCACTATTTCAAGGTATTGTTCTGTGGATGGGATCTGATCTTTTTCTTTGCTGTCAGAATAGAAACCATTTCTGCTTTTTCTACTGTGGTATTTGTGGATAATTACGTGGTCATAGTCCCACCAATGGAATAACCCCATAATTTTACCACGTCATTAAAAAGGTCCCTAAAACTTTGAACTACTTAGTTACTTGAAACTCACCCCTATTTTGTAAGTTTGTTTCAGTATGAATCTGTTGAATACTCTTGGGATGTCTTCTCAGACATGCACGTGCACAAGGGGTTCTGGTTTAAATTTCATTTCCACTATGTGAAAAATAAGTAAATTAAACCTCATCATCATATTATTATTAATATTACTTTAATTCCATAATCCATATCGTACTTTGTATCGGGGTAGCTGAATTGCTCTTTTAGTGGCCTTTGAACTACTTTTCTGTTTTACGATCCACTTCTACCACTACTGTTTACTCTGAACTACTTGATGTGCCTACCTAGATTGCAGTTGCCCTTGCGGTTGCAGCAATTCCTGAAGGGCTTCCAGCAGTCGTTACAACGTGAGTGCTTTGTATTTTATTTCAGTGAAATAAATTTTCCATGAAATTTACATGGCTTTTATGATCTTAATGAATATTACGTAGGTGTCTGCTTGCTGAATGGTTCTGATGATGTGTGTGTGCACGTGTATATATTAAAAAAAGAATTTTAATTTAAGTACAGGAAAGAATGGAGAAGTACATTAAGATTTAAATGAAAGAGCTTTCTGATCCTCCTGCATATCCACTAAGGAGGCACCTTGAAAACTCCTGAAACGTAGCACCATGGTGAAGCCAGAAAAACTAATTTATCTATAGTAAGAAGGAAAGTTAATCGCTTAATCTGAAAGTTCTACATTTACCCTCCCTCTGGTACACAATGAAGTCATTTCTAGATAATGAAGTTTTGAATGCTTTCTTAAGGCCATTCATTTTATCTTTTATTGGTATAACATGATCATATCACTTTGGAAGATTAGCAAACTTCATTGTATTTCTTTCTCATTTAGGTGTTTGGCTCTTGGAACAAAGCGTATGGCTCGGTTGAATGCCATTGTGCGGTCTTTGCCATCTGTGGAGACATTAGGCTGCACTACAGTAATCTGCAGTGATAAGACCGGAACATTGACAACTAATATGATGTCAGTCTCAAAGGTAATCAGCTCAAAACATGTAAATACTGAATGCAAAGTTATGAGTCAAAGGGACAATATCGATGTTTGAGTCAGAGCATAATGGGAAACCTAAGCCATCCATTTTTTTTTGTCATTGTACGTAATTTTCTATGGTCTTGATCTCTGAGATCTGTTGAGGAGCCTTTATCATCTAATTCTCAGTGAGAGAAAATAGTGATGATAGCGATGTTTGAACTAGCCAGAGGGTAACAGGAATCCTAGGCCATCCAATTTTGTTTTTGTCTTTGTATATAATTTTTCAAGGGACACGATCTCTGAGATCTATGGAGTTTAGAAGATTCTTTAGTATCTGATACTCTGTGGGAGAAAACAGCAACATTCATTCCTTTGTCACAGCATTTGATTCAAGACATTTTCTGGCTGCACTTTTTTTCTTGGTTTTCTTAGTTTTCTTAGTTAGATACCTTGACTAATAAATGATAAATTTCCTTGTACTCTGTCTTCCCAGATATGTGCTGTTCATTCTGTTCATCGTGGTCCAACTATTGCTGAATACAGTGTAAGTGGGACAAGTTATGCTCCAGAAGGCATGATTTTTGGCAGCAGTGGATTGCAGGTACTTATTTTGTTTTTGATTGTTGGGATTATAGTGGAAGGTTAGTTTAAAGGTCTGTAAACAGTTTATGAAGGCCTGTTGTGCTTGTGCTTTCTGTTTTCTGTTTGTTTGGGAAAAAAAGAAAAAGGAAGAAAAGCAAAAGTTGGGTTGTTTTTTAAAACCTCAATCCTTAGTCCCTTCTAACTCTGTCTTGTTTTACTTTCACCTTTTTACTCATTGACTTTACTTTGATAATCATGCCTGCCTTGGTCTTGTAACCACTTGGCTACAGGATTCAGGCCTCTGGGCACCCATTTTCATTTCAAACAAAGAAAAAAAAATGTTTTGGAGTAAAACTATCTCTAGAGTTCGTTTTTTCAAGCTCTTGTAACCACCGTGGAAAAGAAATAGTTGTCATTAGAAGGTACTTTAGATAATTATGTGGGGTTAGTCAAATGTTGCGAGAATTTGTAATGTGTTCCATGTGCAGAGAAGTGAACGATTGTGGTTGTCTAGTGTGCCTTCTAGTTTGAGCTTGGCTTGCTTGATGTTTGGCATGCATAGATTTTAGGTCTCCATATACAGAAGAATTGTATATCAGGAGATGTAATCCAGACTGATCGAATGTTGATTTCAGCTTTTATAATTGAATCAGATTATATGAGCAGCAGATGTTTCGGACTAGGGAAAAAACATTCAATGGGATAGTCTCATCTATTTGATCTTTATTTTTGCCTTGTTGTTTTCTCGTAAGAGTTGCCAGATTCACTACCACCATTGCTAGTGCTAATTATTTTTAATTTAAACTACAAACTTGAGCACAATGTTGCCTGGATTCCTTGTAGCACTGCTGCTCCTGAATTATGGTTGGAATTATGATACGAGTCTTCAGAATGCTAGGTCTTTTCAACGAGCTATGAAGATTATATATGGAAGCTCAAGTATTTTGTCACATTTTGCTAACACACCATGACAAAATATTGAATACACTTTCTGCAGCAAGCTAAAAGTAGCTGAGGGGGAGGGTTGTTCTTCCTTGTCCTTTTTGTCAGATAATTGGATTGGAAATTAAGTATCTGGTGCAGAGTTAATTCTTTGTTTTGCTCACATCTTTTTCTCTATAAATTATGGCCCCTTGATGCCATTTTATTCGATTTGTCTCACTTAAAAGAAATATACTTGCAGTGTTTATTCCTTATGGAAACATGCTATTAGTTGGTTTGTGTGATCCTTTAGTATTTTTTGTCAGTGATGCATCCTTTTGACCTTGATTTTTTCTGCAGATTGAATTTCCAGCACAGTTGCCTTGTCTTCTTCACATTGCAATGTGTTCGGCTGTTTGCAATGAGTCTATCTTACAATATAATCCAGACAGGGGAATCTACGAAAAAATTGGGGAGTCCACTGAAGTGGCGCTTCGTGTTCTGGCAGAAAAGGTTTGCTGTTGTAGCTGGGCCTTCTATAGAGCAGCTAGACATTACCATAGCTATTCACTTTTTTCCTTCCCCCCTTTCTCCAATTATGATCTCCCCTCCTCGCCTTTTTAATGAATTTGGGGTAAACTCGTTATTTTTGCCACATCTTTCCAGGTTGGCCTTCCTGGTTTTGATTCCATGCCCTCTGCACTGCATATGCTGACCAAGCATGAGCGCGCGTCGTACTGTAATCAGTATTGGGAAAGCCAATTCAAAAAGGTTTGTTTTTGTAAATTGGATGTTGTGCAATTCTTCCTTATTTTGAGTTGGTAAGTTAATTCAGTTTCTCTTGTATAGTATAAGAATGGTGAACATGAATGGCAATGAAGAACATGAATGATAAATATTTTTTAAATGGATTGAGATTTGTTTTTTGTGAGATCAATGATGGATTGACAAAGGTGAGATTAGAAATCAAGATCTCCCCTCTCTTACTTGTAAGAATACCTATGAGCTACAAGTTTATTTGTTGTTTCAGATTCTTCTTGATTTTGAGATTGTCTACATGTTATCTTCTGGTTCATTGGCGGTTGATTTGTGAAGCAATTGACTTCATACACTATATGTCCAGTATTGTTTTCTCTTTTTTCACCTTTTTTTCTATACTCTATTACTTATTATGGTATATGTCGTCTCATTTGCACTTATTTATTTGTTTTTCAAGGCATATTGCGCACCATTTCTCATTTATTGATATATTTTTCTTTAATTTTTCTGTTTGAAATATTACAAGTTCCTTAAGGCCATTGGTTGTATAAAATTCTTGTTCACATTTTAAATTTGGCTGTTAGGAGGTGATATCATAAAATGGACCTTGAGGAATAGGTTATATTCTGTATTGCAGCATTCACTTTTCAGCTGTTCATTAAAATAAAAATCTGACTGCTGACACAAGCTTAACATTTTGATGCTTTATAGGTTTCTGTTTTGGAATTCTCTCGTGATCGAAAAATGATGTCTGTCTTATGTAGTCGGAAGCAGACAAAGATTATGTTTTCAAAAGGTGCTCCAGAAAGTATTGTCTCTAGATGCTCCAATATTCTTTGCAATGATGATGGTTCTACCGTACCATTGTCTGTTGCTGTCCGAGATGAGTTAGAGTCAAGGTTCCACAGGTTAGAAATGATGCTAAAATTTTAATGGATGTTACTTGAGCCCCAATTGCTTGGCGCAATATGGTGAATTTTTGTTCTGTAAGACTTGGAAGTACACACATGTTTCATTCTGGGATTTGTTTGGTGCTAGCATTCATTTTGGATATCTTTATACTACATTTGAAGGATGTGTGAAGAATACATGTTATGGACTGACAACATATTTGAAGTTTTGTGATGAATTTAGAGATTTAGTTCATGTAATTTCTAAATTATATCATGCAAGTTCTTGGGGTTTGAGTTGATTTATAGTGAGCTGTCTAGCAGAAGATAAACATCTATTCATGGCTTTTATTAGAAGGGTTAATCTAATTGGCTATATTTCACAAGGTGGGGTTATGTTCCCCTATTAGTCATTTTCCTTAGGTTCCTTCTCTTCACCGCCCTTCTATATATTTATCTTCCCCAAGTTTCCATAGAGCTAAATCATCCGCATTGATGATTCCCCACTAAGGTGGTGTTTTTAGCAAAGTTTGACTTTCACTCCTTCTACTCCATGCTTACGCCAATGACTTGACTATCATATTTAAGATCCATGGTGCAGGCATTTTTGTTCGCAGTATGAATGCCATGTTGGTTGATCAGTTTTGCAGGAAAAGAAACATTGAGGTGCCTGTCTCTAGCTTTCAAACAGATGCCCATTGGTCAACAGACTCTCTCCTTTGAAGATGAGAAGGACCTTACATTTATTGGGTTGGTATGCTTTCTTTTACACTAGATTAAGTGATGTCTGTGCTTAATGCCCTTCATTTGATCATTTATGTTTATCTATATGCATTTCTCTTAGCTACCTTCATTTGTACTACGAGGAGATGAAGTAACTTGTGTAAAAATAAATTTCATGGTGAACAAAGGTTTTTGCTGGAAGGAGGTGGTTGAATAAATAAGGAAGAGCTGCATCTGATTTGTTTTTTACCTTGTGTCATCCTTTGAATGAGAAAACATGAGTAGGAAAAATAGACCTAAAGTTCTGAAATTTTGTGACTACACCCTGAAATCTGTGACGTTTCCCATCATATGTTTATGCTTTTATGTTCTTAGAACCTTCTCTTAGATCCAGTTTATTCTTCTGCACTGCATTACATTGGTTGTGGGTAGATGACCATTTGTGTGCATCCTGTGGGCCTACGTGTCCTTGTGCAATAATGCAACCCCCCTGTCTTTTCTGTATTTGTGCTTCAGAATTCCTGCGCTTTTGAAATTTGGGTTTCTTCTTCCACTTCTCACTTTTTCTTTGCATTTTCACCTTTACTTCAATAAAAGGTTGGAATGCTTGATCCACCTAGAGAGGAAGTGAGAAATGCTATGCTTTCATGCATGACTGCTGGTATACGTGTTATAGTTGTCACTGGGGACAACAAGGTAACTTAAATTGAGCAACAATTATATATGTAATATGGTATAAGTAACAGTTTCTCTTCTTTCTGGTTGCCTTTCTAATACATTTACTTCCTCAGTCAACGGCAGAATCACTTTGTAATAAGATTGGTGCTTTTGATCATTTGGAAGATTTTGCTGGACGCTCATACACTGCTTCTGAGTTCGAAGAGCTTCCAGCTTTGCAGCAAACACTGGCTTTGCAACGCATGGCACTTTTTACCAGGCATGGTTGATGTTGTATTTTATTACTATCATAAATTTCATTGGTATATTAAGCGTCATGGCATCTTCTTATTTTTTAACCTTGCCGTCTTTTCCTACACAAATGCTTGTTATTTTGTTGGAATTTTACAAGCTTGTTTGGTAACATTCTCTTTTCTCTGTTTTGTTAGGGTTGAACCTAGTCATAAAAGGATGCTGGTGGAGGCCTTGCAACATCAAAATGAAGTGGTAGGCCTAGTATTTGCTTTCAGCAGAATGTATATCTATATTTATACAAGCAAATATATGTGTGCAATGCATGAGCTAAGCTTCGAACAATATCTATGCTATTATTGAAACAAACACTTGTGTTGTTTTATGGGTTGTAAGTTTTGGATGGTAAAGTTTGAATTAGAAGTAAAAAGAATTAATTACCATTTTAAGAGTCGTACAATGGACAAAAATTCTCGTGGGATATCTTGATAGGTTAGTCTAAGAAGGTGATGTGGGGTTCCATGTGAGGATAAATCACAAACCAGTAACCTATCAAAGCCAAGTCATTAAGGACATTTTAGAACTCTAAATAATGTGTTGTTTTTCCAGAATATGTTTGGCAAGATCCAGTTTTTTGTATGCAATATAGATTAATAACTTCTTAGTGATATAAAGATGAGATCCTGATAAATAATTGGATTTGTGAAAAGCTTGTGCTAGCAGTTACTGAGAACAATTAGAAATGATAGCAAGAACCAGTTTCCACTGTGAAACAAATAATGGTTACTGTAATGTAAGAAGCTGCTCAATTAACATTGACGGTTACAAGGCAATGATAAAACAATAGAAAAGAGTATGGTGTTGAGGCAGTAAATATAGAAACGGTGTCTCTATCCTGGATGGAATACAGGACAAGAAAGCACATGCACATCTGAATTGCGGTGTGAAGGACCTGGGGCTTGTTAAGCAGACGCATGAAATGACAGTTGCTCTGGATTAGGAATATGAAGCTGAGGATTGGATGACACATTAGCTTTGATATTTACATAAAAATAATAGCACACCTTGGTTAAGCTTATGTTTGTTGCAGTGCTTCAGCTGACCAAAATTTCCTGTTTAAGGTATTTTTGAGTGACTGTAGGACTTTTGATTTATTTACATTTATGATTTATTTCAAACATGTGGTGTGGTGTGGTGTTTTCTACTTTTAGTTTTTTCGTGTAGTTATATTACTTTCCCATCTATGTTAAAGATCATTGATCTCGACTTGTTTAGGTGGCAATGACTGGTGATGGTGTCAATGATGCACCTGCACTAAAGAAAGCAGATATAGGAATTGCCATGGGATCTGGAACAGCAGTTGCAAAGGTGAGCCACCTTGTATGGATGCATTCAATTGTACATTCATGGATGATAAACTGTTTCTGTGCGGTGTCCATAAATCATGTCTCTTCTTTACGATCTCTGTCTCCACATGCACATATAAATTTATATATGGTTACAAATTTTAACAAGCTGATGGAACTTAATCAATTGATTTGGTTCCTTTGTCACCTGAATGAACTTTTATTATTTAGAAAAAAATGTCTTCTGCAGAATTGTAACCTGAATGACTCAGTGCAAAGATTTTTTTTTCAGTTCTTAATATAATGGGGAAGCTACATGTGGTGGTGCAACTTTAACGATCAGCTTCATAGTTTTACATGAATAATATCAGAAGATTTGTGTTAGCTGATCCAGTTAATAGTGTAAAACATGATAAATTGTTATCAGCAGGCGCACGCTTTATCCGATTCTGTTATTTCAGTATCCCAATATTTTTATTGACTGCAAATACCCCTTAAGTTTCTGACCATCTGTATCCTTGTTTCAGAGTGCTTCAGATATGGTTTTGGCAGATGACAATTTCGCTTCCATTGTTGCGGTATAGGAGCCCCCTCCCCCTCTTATCTGCAGTACTGCTGCTTATTGATATTTCTGTACTAGCTGCTGGTTCCTATTGTTTTGTAATTGTTTTTGTTATCGAGAAAGGCATATTATACAGCTAGACTATAACATATACATGTCCTAAGATTGAATGTTAGCAATTCTCCAGTCATCAGTATAAGACAACTACTCCATACATATAGCTCTTCAAATTGAACTTGATATCCTATGATCATAAACAAGTTTTTACCGAACAGTTGGTTAGAGCATCTGCTGTATCCAATTAACTTAAAAATTGAAACCCGTGACTTCTCTGAATGATGCATTAAATTTAATAGTTGATCTGTTAAAATTGGATAATATAAAATGTTACTTGGAGGTTTAAGAATTGTCTTGCACCAAGCGTAGGTGGATCCCCATCAATAAGTACCTAAGTTTTCAGATATTGTTTGTGCTATTCTATTTCTTAACAAGTTAATTCCTAAGCAGGCTGTTGCAGAGGGAAGGGCTATATACAATAATACAAAGCAATTCATTAGATACATGATCTCCTCAAATATCGGTGAAGTAGTTTGTATCTTTGTGGCAGCTGTACTTGGAATACCTGATACCCTTGCTCCTGTGAGTGCTTTAGCTCAATGCTTTAATATTTCAATAGTGCACTCATTTTGAATAAAGAAAGAGAGGGAAATACTTGGGATTAAATAATTCTACATTGAGTTAGGTAGAAGATGCTGGTCAGTTGAAAGAGCTGTAATTTAATTTTTGTTTATCACATCCAGGTCCAACTGCTCTGGGTCAATTTGGTTACTGATGGGTTGCCTGCCATTGCTATTGGTTTCAACAAGCAGGATTCTGATGTAATGAAGGTTAAACCTCGAAAGGTATTGATTTCATGATTTGAACAGTGTTAGTTTATTTAATAGATCTGTCTAACAGGGTGGGTTTATTTGTTTGTATGATGGTTGCCAGCACTTATCTGGTGCATTTTGCAATGCAACCCAACCCCTCAATAAAAGTGAGAAGATGAATAGATCGGCTGGCATAAATGAAGTAATGAACATTAGGTGGGCTGGATAATAGACAATTTGTTTAAGCTTAGGACTTATTATGTGGTGATATACTAATATGCCATATGATAAGGCTAGGGTGTGGATGCTATGTGCCAAAAGGTGCTCCACGGATATTATTCTGATAATTTGAACACTTAAGTAGCAGTAATTGTTGTTAATCAATGCCATATATGTACATGAGATGGTTATTTTGTGAATTACCTTTGGGTTGCTGGATTGTTTAGAGTTTTGTTTGTTGTTATATATTTTCCTTGCTAAGTTCTCCACTAAGCTTTGAAATAGTTAGTAGTAAGCATGAAGGAGTATTACAAGTAGGTGGGAAGCTACGTTAGGTTTGGCCTGATGCTTGTGGAGATTGGCTTAATGAATCTTTGAAGGAGGGGAACATCCGTTGATATGGTCTGACCTACATGTTTAGTTGGTCAATTTTCTTTCATCTTCACAGATTTATAATTGTTGTTCACCTCTTCACCTTTTCGTAAGATTGTTCTCTGCCGTAGACTTCTTGTAGACAGGGGCTGTGCCTCTGACCTCTTTAATTAATTTTAATTACCTTGAAGAATAAAGAAAGAGCTAGATAACCCTCCCTCTCAAAGAAAAGAAAGAAAAGAGAATTGAATAAACAATGGAATGAAAGGCTAGATAGTTTGGTTTGACAGTTCCCTTTTCTGTGTGCATATCTTTGATTTAAAGTTGAGCACACGTTCACTATTCAAGACTCCATGTTTTATAAGTTTTTTATAGGTGAGATGTAGTTTCTACTCTCATAGTGTCACTCTTTCCGGTTATCAGTCTTGAATATCAATTTTTTCAATTTAATGTGCAGGTAAACGAAGCAGTTGTTAGTGGGTGGTTGTTTTTTCGTTATTTGGTAATTGGAGGTAATATATAATGAATGATAAACCTATTGCATGTGCATTGCTATCTTACTGATCATATGCGTTACTTTTGTATGATTTGATAATTTCATGTTCCCTGCAAAGTGATTAACTCAAGGTTGTATTTTACCTGCATATGACATGAATGCATCACCATCATAGTGAAATTCACACATTCACATTATAGTGAACAATTTATGAATGATAAAAACTTTTCTTTGAATAATTAAATCAAGTGTTTGAGAAACTAATTAAATTAGTACAGGCAATTAAGGGTAATTTAAATAAAAATAAAAATTACAGGATCTTTTTTCTGAAAAATGTTTGACGCCTTAGATTGGTATGATATATAATTAGGGATTTCTGCATTTCATCCTCAAGCTCATAATGTACTATGTAGGAATCACAATCTTCAGGTCCTTATCAGTTTGCAATTCTGGAAAAGGAGAAATAGTTAGCCTTTTCTTCTGATTATAATGTGCATGATTCAAATTTGAATAAATTTAATGCTGAATGCTTTCGAATTCTAGCAGTGTTTGATGCAGTATCTGGTTGATGCAGCTTATGTTGGCCTTGCCACCGTTGCGGGATTCGTGTGGTGGTTTGTATATTCTGATACGGGTCCCAAACTACCATACAAAGAACTGGTAAGATTTAATTGTTTACTGGGTGTTCTTTCTGATAGGCCAAAGTTGAGTCTTTTCTGGGCACAATCTCCTTATATAATTTGATCTGGAGATCTGATCATCAAGGCAATGGTTAATAGAAGTTAAGGTGCAATTTTGTGCCCAGACAACTCCCATAATCAGTGCCCTGCAGGTGCTTGTTTACTTTCAGTCTTTTGAGTCCCTCTCTAGAGGCTTGAATATTTCCAGCTTTCTGCGACTCCTCTTCTTCTGTTATTATTCATTATTTCGAGATTAACATTATTAATTCTTCCTTGAAAATCTCGTGGTGCCAAACTTGAAGTTGATATTAAATTTGTTTAGTCAAGTTTTGTGCTTGTAATAATTGATGGGATCCTTTCAGGAAAAAAAATTAATAGAAAAAAACTAAATGACTAGTACTAGGCCCTTTTTTCAGTTAGCATGGAATGTCTGGATTTTGGTTTCTTTGTGCTCAGCATAGATAAATATATTTCACTTTTACTAGTGCTGTGCATGTTCTTCAAATTCCATGTCAGAACTTTTATGTATTCATTTATCGCAGATGAATTTTGACAGTTGCTCAACAAGGGAGACAACTTACCCGTGCAGTATATTTGATGATAGGCATCCATCAACTGTATCCATGACAGTGCTTGTTGTTGTTGAGATGTTTAATGCTTTGAATAATCTCAGTGAGAATCAATCTCTTCTGTGAGTATCCAGTTTAATTGCGAAGTTAGTGAACATTTAGTGCTTTAGTTGCATCAATCTGCTCAGTTGCTTAGAATCCATTGCGTATAATTTGATGGTAGTTGGATACATTAAAATTTAGTATCAACATTTGTCATTAGATTCTCTACATTTGCATCAACATTTGTCAAATTTGATCACTTTTTTTCCCATTTAATTGATTAT
>Ga0307515_10006884_pt1 | contig 22603 bp, 8 predicted proteins | sample 17_EM_MG_FD_194513 | JGI IMG/M metagenome (GOLD analysis project Ga0307515, IMG submission 194513) | Populus trichocarpa ectomycorrhiza microbial communities from riparian zone in the Pacific Northwest, United States - 17_EM | ecosystem: Host-associated > Plants > Roots > Unclassified | place...
AATAGTTAAATCTACAATATTTAAATTAAAAACCATCAATATTAATATATATTTTTTAAAATTATTTTATAACCTCAATTTCAAAAACATTATTAACCAAACACATTAAACTACTTTTTTTTCAATCTCAATTTCAACCACAGTTTTAACCAAACATATATTTTTTCAAACCAACCTCAATTAAAAGTACTTTTTATAAAACAATTTTTTCAAACCACAACCACAACAGCAACAGCAATACCAAACACACTCTTAATAGATTACGAGGTCTAAATGTACGGCCTAAACCTCTGGAGTGCAGAAGATTAATGGTTTGTTTTTTATTGTATTTCTTTTAATTTAAAATATTTTAAAATAATATTTTTTTCAGGTTTTTATTTTTATTTTTAATACTAGCACATTAAAAAAAGTAAGAAAAATCTTTAAATGCATGAAATAATATTTTTAAAAAAGAAAAAATAGCTTGAAAAACATTTTTGTAGTTTTATATTGCTTGCGAAAACTTCTTTTATATTAGCTTGCAATGAGCTGCGATTTGATTGGGGTAGTCCGCGACAATATTTTTTAATTAAAAATATATTAAAATAGTATTTTTTTCAGATTTTTTTTTATATTAGTATATTAAAAACAATAAAAAACATCTAAAGTACATGAATTTAATATTTTTTAAAAGTAAAAAGTAGATTGGAAAACACTTCTTTTACATTGCCTACAAACAATTCTTTTATGTTGCTTGCGAGACAAGGGTAGTCTTAGATCAGGTTGAGTTTTTTAGTGGTCATGTAGCTGACCTAGGAAAATTAGCTGGCCGAGTAAAACCTAGTCAGCATTTTATTTAAAATGATATAATTTAATTTTTTTTTTAAATAAAATTATTCAAAACAGCAAAGATTTAGATAAAAAAAATACTTTGACATGCAGTTATTTCACTGCCAGCATGTCCAGAATGAGAAGTTCTAGTTAAACACCTTAAACAAGACACCAAAATGCATAGTAAATATAGGTAATGATCACTCGAGAGAAAAGAATTGAGAGTTGCAGATGGTTTATATATACAAGCTTCCATAAATCACTCAAAAGCTTCGCATTCTCTAGACTAAAAATTGTGCTCTACACTCAAAACCTTTTTTTCGTTCAATTTCTACAGTTGAAATCAACAAGAATCAGGGAACAAAAATTAAAGAAATGAACAAAACTTGGAGAACAAGTTTGCTTACGGACACCATAGCCAATCACATGTTTCTATCGTACTTGCTTCTCATGAAACCATACAGGATTTGTTGGTAGTTTTGAATGACTCGTGCTGACCTATTTTCATGGTGCCTCTCCATCGTTGTTTGAATTTATGTCAACATTTGAGCGATCACCAGCTGGCCCGGATTCAAGATTGATCTTCCGCAAGATGCACATTGTACCCATGCTTTAAATCTGAATGAAAACAGGTATTTGGTAATGAACAAACATATTCAAATTCATCACAAACCACACCAATAATTTACTAGAAATATCAAATTTTACCTTTTAATGTTACTTTATCATATTTATCTTTCCTCTTATCCTCGTTCTTCCATTCACTATCGTCGTCGTCGTCGTCACCCATTTCAGCCCTTCCATCGTTTCCTATGTCACTTTCACTCGCTGTTTCCCATTCTGAACCATCACTTTCCTGGCCATAGATGTCACCAGCATCTCCCTCACCATGGACACCCCCATGTTTGATGGCTGCCTCTCTAAATAACCAGGCTGCACGCATCTGCTTTTTGACTAGTCGCTCAGCATAGTCAGGAACTTTGTTCTGCCTCAAAGAGAGGTCAGGATCATTTGACTGAGAGCATTCATTAATGAACAAAATGGCATCTAACAAGCTCTCTTTTGCTAAGTCAAGCATGTCATAAGCTTGAGCTCTTCTCCAAAGGCTTTTGGCATGTCGGTTAAGAGGGCTGTGAAGACAGAGTGCACGTGTAGCATCACTTATTGCTGCCAATGGCTGTTGCAACAGAAGATGACACTGAGCTCGATTACTGTACAGAACAACTCTCTCTTTTTTCGATCTCATTGGACACAATGACAATGCTTCTGAGTATTTCGATGCAGCTCCCGCTATGTTTCCTGATGAGAATAGGGAATTTCCTTCAAGCTTGACCACCAGTGCAGCTGCCTGTTTAATATGGAGATCCTCCTTGGGCATGCTCTTTTCCCATTTCAATCTCTGTTTGGAATTCAATAGTTCCTCGATCAGTTCCTTCACATGATTACTGATACTGTTACGCCCTGTCCCTTGTGATTGCAAACATTCCTGAAGAACATTAACAATGTAGTCCCCGAGTTTTTTGTGATCGCCCAGATTTGTAATCTCTGCTAGGTCTACAAGTGCAGGTACTGCCTTATCAATGACCTATTAACAGGTCAAGAAGAAGTAAGCAAAAAATATCATACTTTGTACTTACAAATCTAAGACATGCTACAACAAAAGAACTAAGTAAATAGGCCAACAGAGACTTTGTATCACATATCTGAAATATATTTCCACGCAGCAATGTAAGCAGGATAATTTGTAGATTTAAATCAAGAGAAAACACCACGTGATTTTCATAAGAAAAATACAAACAAACAAAGCTGTAGCAGAATTTATCTCAGTTAATGGGAATAGGCATTAATATATAGAATGCATTGTGATAGTTCACATTTAAGCACAAAATCTGATTACTGAACTTAAAAAATTGGAAAAGCTGCGTGGACATGTTCCCTGGTTAATAAATTTAGGAAAATGCAATGGTTATATAGTTAACACACAGGCACGCACCAATGATGAGAGGTTGCCTTTTAAAACCATTAATGCAAAAGACTTAATAATATCTTCCACGGCATCTTCTCATTTAAGTGGTTGTTAAAGAGCTAAACTTTTCTTTGACAAGAAATAATTTTCTTTTCAGTTTTGTTTTCCTTTGATAAAAAAAACTCGTTAGAGATTCAAAGGAACACTATCCAAGAACTGGATATGCAACAAGAGAAACCTCAACAAGTGAAGAGTCAAAACTGAAGATGTCAAGAATCAACAAAATCCATAGAAGAAAAAAAAGGATGGGGAGCTGCAGAATCACTCAAAAACAATAACAATAAACAAGCCTCAATTGCAAAATAGGTGAGGTCAGCTATATGGAAAATGAAAATGAAATATGTGCAACCATATGCATCTTATATCCCATGAGATTAAGTCTCCATCCCTTTCAGGAATTCAACCATCCCAATCTATCAATAGGACCATATGATACAAACAGGGAAGTAGAACATCCTTGTCAGAGTTTCCAACAAGATTAAAAATCTTCAAAGATTGAAAAAAAAATGTTTCTGCAACTAAAACTAACAAAAGAAGCATGTGCAGACCACGGATGTAATTATTCAGCCTAAAGAAATCTTAAACACAAGATGTCAATATGCCATAGCCCATCATGCTATTGCAAGATAAATTTAAACGCACCAAATAATATTGGAATAGAGAAAGAACATCTCAAGCAGCACCAAAGTAAAATAATAATAATAAAAAAAAAAACAATAGATATTCAAATTACCTTATGGCATGTACTTGGATCTTGGATCAACCAAAGAAGACAGTCTATAGCCATATACTGCCAATCATCTGATGACCTAGCTATATTACACAATGCTTCAATAATACCAGGACAGCTAGCAACAGGTCCCCTACCAAGCTTATGATGACAGATTGTTCTTAATAAACCAATACCAGCAGGTGAGTTTTCATTAACAAGCCCGCCCCACATGCCTGGCAGTTTTACCAAGAATTCAGGCTTGCATATGGTAGGAAGAAATTCGGGCTTAAAAGCAAAGCAATTAATGAGTTGAAGGGACCAGCACTGTAACTGACTAGCCCATTCCTCTGCTTTCCTGGACTCCATTTCAACACCACCCATGCCACGGGTAAGCAAATCGCAATGATAACTAAGCCTTCTATCAGCGTATTGGTAAAAATGTGAGTAAACTATTTCTAGTGAACTCATTGCTAGTTGGATGGCGAGTTCAAGGATTTCACCATGACTTGCCACAGCAGGGAAAGTGTTGGTGTATGTGGCCAAGTGTCCTAGTGCCCGTACCGCTACTCTTTGTTCAACCCATGTCAACCTCCCCCTCAAAAGCTCAACTAAGGGAGGAGTTACACCAGCATGGATAGCACTTTCTGCAAACTCTTCCATGTTCATGGTGTAGGATCCGATAATATGAGCTGCATAGTAAGGAATGTATATGTTCTGATCATGAGAAAGCCAGCGGCGATTCTTTAAGCCTTTCCATATAAGAGCAACCATGCATTCAAATATTCCCAATTCAATGAACTCAGGGTCATTTGGATGTGCCATGGCAGTGTTCCAAAGGCCACTGATTGGGAGAACCTGGCCATCATCATCCTGCGAAGGAAGTTCTCTGAAGAATTTCAGTATACTAGCTCTGCGCTTACTTGGATTCCCTTCCTTCATGACACAAAAAAAGCATCCTGGATAAGGACAGTCGGGGGATACTTTATCCATTTTCAGACAGTCAACTACTCTGAATTCATAAACTGCAAAGTGAATTCGTCATTGAACATGGTGATTCATACAAATACATTAAAAAATGCATACCTTACAATAAAACTCCCACATTAGTTCATGAAATTTCAAGATAGGATCATACGGGGGTGGTCACTTCCATTTTTTCCAAAGAGAGTTTCCTCTACTGTGTATGCACAGGGATTGCTAGCCAAGATCATAACGGTAATGCAGAGAACTAACACAAAAATATACTGAAGCAACTAGGATATTTTCCATCACATCCAAATTCATTCAACCACGAAATTCAGAATATCAGTGCCACACTAATGAAAATGGCTAGCTAAATTAATCTCCATCCCTCCCCCCTTTTTTTAAATACAGGCTTCTACTATTTCTTATACAAGTTCTCTGAGCCTTGCTTTTATAGCTCTTGAGTGCTTCAAGCAGTTCCTTAGATGTTTGAATCAATTACGATGGACTTGGTCATTTTCTTTTTAACTGGTTGGCAACAAAAAAATTATGTCAAACAAGCAAAGAACTCATAATAAAAAAATCACCTGAGTCCAACCTAAAACCAATTGGATCTACAAGAACGAAACTTTAACACACAAGATTCAACAACACCAAAAAAGTAAAATCAAGTCTTTAAACAAGATCCAAACCCATCTACTGACCCAATCACTGAGACAAATAGACTACAACCCCCCCCCCCTCCCAACTCCACCCACAAAAGAAAACACACACACACAGTACTAGAAAATGGCATACCGTTGAAAGAGGGTTCCTTAGAGAGATAAGCAAGGAGAAGAACAACAATGAATTTGTCAGGCAAAAGGAAGAAAAAAGTGTTTTTCTCCTGTGTTGTCTGAAAGCAGATTAAAGTAAGGCCTGCTTTTTTGAGTTCGCTCTTGTTAGAGAATGAGAAATGGCTAGAGAGAAACAGAAGTGGAGTTTGAGAAAAAGGGGAACGGTGTTCTCGGATTTGTTTGATTCTGACAGCGGGGAGAGAGAGAGATAGAGAGAGAGGCCCAGTAGCTGTTGTAATGAAAACAGTGCAGTCTCTCAAGCACTGCTATTTTTTAAGCGGCCCTGCCACTTCCTGGTTTTAATGCAATAGCATATATAAATATAAACAAACATCCATTTCTTTCAAAGCCACATTTATTAAGGAACCATTTATTTTTATGTTGTGAGAACATTTTAAAAAGAATAATTTTTTTTAATTTTTAATTATATTTTAATATAATAATACTAAAAATAAATTATTATTATTTTAAAATATTATTTAAATATATTATTTAAATAAAAAATACTTAAAAAATAATCAATACTATAATATCAAACATAATCTAAATATACTCTCTCACATTTTCGCATTACTTTTAGCATTTTTTTTTATATCTCAATTTATTTTTCAATTAGTATTTTAATAATAAAAAAGTTCAAGAAATTTTTAATTTAATATCACCATTGGGCAATATTTAAGGTCATTTTTTATGTACAGAAATTAAGTCTTGGAAGAACTTAATTTTTATTTTTATGATAGAACTTATTGCATTGATCATATTTTCTACGAAAGATGACGTTAATTGTGTGATTAAAAATATTTTCTATCCTTTTTTTTCTTTTTATATGGTATAATATAAGATTAAATAGAGTTTGAATTCGTGTGATGCCTGCAAGTCTTCGAAACTAATATATTTTTAGCTTAAATTTTTCACAAGTCATATTATCAAATTAAAAGAAATAAAAGTTTCGTTAACATGAGTGTTTTCTCTTCAAACAATATAAAATTCCTAATTACATGCATATGCTCGTTTTTTTTTTATAACCGGAATGTCCGGCCTAACTTACGTGTACCATGACTAATCTCTGAGCCCACTAAACACTCTGCAAGCCCAATAAACAAGTAAAGCACCGCAGGAGTGATAGACATGCACAGAAAGAATCGAACCCGGGTGCAGAAGAAAGGAACAAGACCCTTCCCTCGCTAGGCCATGACCTCAAGTGTTGTTGAGGTCGTGGCCTAGCGGGGGAAAGGTCTCTGTTGTTGATGTCGGCATATTTTGGATTTATTTCTTAAATTGTCTATGAAAGGTGACTTTTTTAAAAATAAATAAATATAGTAAGATATTTAGTAGGTTAGAGATTTGAATAAAATCTCAACCCTTATATTTGAAACAAATAATTTTATGTTGACTAAATAAATTAAGGGTATTTGAGAGTGTAATAATGATTATTTTTTATTTAAAAATATATTAAAATAATATTATTTTTATTTTTAAAAAATTATTTTTAATATCCATACATAAAATTAATTTTTTAAAATTAATTTTAAAATATAAAAAGAAACAGGATATATATATACACACACACAGAGACAACGATGATTATGGTTAGATTGAAAAAAATGAGTAATCTTTCTAGAGTTGAAATTAGTTGTGTGTGTGTGGCGGCGGCGCGTGGAGATGTGAACATAGAAATGCAAAGGTTTGGAGGATGGGCCAGGTATAATTGCACCAGCTAGAACACTGTGGTTGCCTTTGTTTTTCTCGGTTTTGGTCCCATTTCTTACACGCCTGTCTTTCTTTGTGGTCTTGTTAGTCCTCCTTTACCCTTTTTGAATCGCAGAAACTTGAAATGCCACGAATGCCCCTCTTTGTTTCCTCCTAATAAGAGAGTGTTTTTAAAAAACAAAGAAACTATAGAGGTGGTAAATTCTTTTTACGAGCTAGCCCAGTTGAAAAAAATTAAGAAAAAATTTGTTTACCTTGATTAACTTTGTTTGACACGTATAGAATAATTTATTTTTGAAGAACTATGTACTTTATTTAATTAAATGATCTTGAAAAAAATCACATGAACTTAAAGAAAAGTCAGTAAGCCTCCATGAAATTTGATTATGGATCTCCGTTGCTACGCCAATAAATAAATGTCAAGAAAATGTGAGTATGGATATAAAGAAAAAAAACAGAGGGTGCAAGTTTCTCGTACTCTATTTTTATTTTATTATTTCTTGGGTGAAATATATATAGAGATTTCAAGTCTAAATTTTTTTTACTTAAGAAATATATTAAAAAAATATACAAATTATATATTGAAACTTCACGTAATATTTTAAATTTTTAAATTAAAATAATTTTTTAATAATATTATGTAACATACTCACACCTTTTTGGATGTTGTACATGTGTCTAAAAAAAATATCACCAGCTAACTCAACTGGTAAACTCACTCACCATTATCACTTCACACTATAGGATTTGATTATTTTTTTTAAGATTCTAGTGATTTTCACTGAGTTATTACACATCCGACTATACATACATTGTTTGTGGAAGACAAAACACAAGCTCCTGCTCCGCTAAAGAAAACAGAAGCCAGCTAATGAACAGTGTACGTGATGCATGGGAAATACAACAGAATTTCTACCAACTCACTAAAGCTTGAAAACTCTCATCATAAAAACAAACAAGAAGGCCACGTACCTCTGGTAACTTCTTCTGATTTGAGGTTATATTGATGAATGTTCATGGCCTCTCCCTATCAGGTGCGGTTGTTGCCTTCTTTTAATATTGTCATTATTTCTTGATGAAAAGAGTTACTGTAGCTATGGCCTTTAATTAGTCTCGTAAAAAAGAAGTAATATATTATTGCTTACTAGTGATTAGAGCAACGTTAGGATTCAAGAACTTCTTGTTCGACTTATGAGAAGGTGTAGATCAATATTTAAACCAAGTTTACATGTAGATTAGGGCATGTTTGAGATTATAGTTGCGGTTGTTTTTCAAATTGTTTTTGATACTGAAATGCATCAAAATAATTTTTATTTATTTTTTAAAAATTATTTTTGAGATCAGCGCATCAAACCGGTCCAAAACATGCAAAATAAAAATTGAATTTTTTAAAAACACGGGTTGACCTGCGTTTCCAAACGCTCTCTAGGAGTTTCACTTTGAGAAAACCGCTAAAGTTTCAAGGACCACGTTAAATAAGCAAGATAAAACCTCCATAATTAACAAAAACAGCCAGCCATACTGAATTAAACCATATAACTTGGTAAATAGCATGTTCTGTTCAGATATGCACATCAATTTATTAACATGCTAGCTTGAAGGTTTTGTCTAGTTGATGGGTATAAGTTTTTTCGTTACAGTATTATTTAAGGACTCGAATTCTGAGAAAGATTGCCAGAGTTTTTTTTTTTGGTGCTGGTATAACTGTACCGGTTAGATATTATTAATCTGCTGGAATTTTCACCGGCAATGCGTTTATAAAGTTACAACTGATATGGAATGATGATGAATCGCTGCGGCGCTGCCGTTGTCCCAGTTTGACCCCCTGCAAAGGAACAGTGGCGAGAGGAACCCTACCACGACACAGACAACTCATGAACTCTGCATTTTTGGATCTGCCAATTTGATGTCCATATCGATGAGGTTCACAAAATCTCACATCTCCATGCATTACGAGTACATCCCAGTACATGAATGCACATCATTGACATCAACATCTTGCATCCTAGTGATGGCGGAGACCTTGGGTTTGAATTGGTGTACAATTTGTTTTTAAAAAATATGCTGTGTTTAGATTTGATTTTAACAGGCCTTATAGATTGTTTAGATGTGTTTTTTTTTAATAAAAAAAGTTATTAAAATTGCAAGTTTTGACATTATAATTTTCAGATCTCCAAAATCTAGGAAGCTTGCCCAAATTTCGAAGTGTTGGAGAAGAAGATGCACGTACAACACGTCATCCGTGTAGGAATTCTTTGAAGAAAATGAACGGTTTGGACCTGAACCCGAGTGCACCTGGACAAAGTCTAGGAGCATTTTTGAGTTTTTTTTTAGCATTTTGTTTTTTTAGTTTTCTGATTTTATGTTTTTATTTATGTTACGCACCCAATGAAACATATCATAATATATTTTTTTATATGTATTTTTACAACTTTTTAATGTTATTATATTTCTATGCTATCATTATTATTAAATCAATAAAAAAAATTATAATCTTATTTCTATACCACTAGAGATTTATATAATCGTTAATTTTGAAATTCGTGAAATTAGTTGAGGTGTGCACAAACTGACTCGGATATTTATGTTAATAAAAAATAATATAAAAAGAAAATAATAATAATAACAAAGTATAAATTCAAAGTATAAAATTCCAGATCCATATTCTAAGCATAGCACGCACAAGATTGTGCATAAAAATAAATTAGACATTATCTATATATTTTACGATGTCTTCCTATGTTTGTGATCAAAGGAAGACAGAAACTAGACGAAATACAAAGTAGTATCGTCTCCAGCATCTAATCCCGTCCTGTCTTGTCTCTGTTGTCTTGTCCCTTCCAGACCTAACTTTATGGCGGTGTGCATGCACTTGGACATCTTGACAAGTTGCCAGGAATCAAGAAACAATCACTCCATGGATGAACCAGGACGTTCTGCATCGTAACTTGACTCTAAAAAATAATTACGGTGATATCAACGCATGCATCAAAGTTTCTGGAGAACATTCACTTCGGTGCTGAGCATGGGCGACTGTTGATCTTTTGTCTTGTTGATCTCTGGAATTGCAGAAATTCGTTGCACCATTGAGTAAAGTTAAATAAATAAATAAAAGTGTAAGTATGTTAACCTTTTATTGTTAAAAAGGCTTCAAATTGATGATTATTATTAATTAATCATCACAGGTGTTAGCTGTCTGGGATAGATATATAGGAGAAACTTGCAGGTTGGATTTTTTCAATAAAAAAATTAAACATGAAAGATTTTTCAATATTTTTTTTATGTAGAAAATATTAAATGTAAATTGAAAAGCTTATAAATACATTTAATTAAATAAAATGAGAATTATTTATGTTAATAAATAAAAAAATCATTAACGATAATTAAACGTGTATCTTGAAAATTCGAGAGACGAATATAGATCGAGATATTTGATTTCACAACACGAATTATTTATTTAATTTTATTTAATGAATATATTTATTAAAATTAATTTTTATCTGATAAAATGATAATGGAAATAAAAACTCAAAAAAAATTAATTAAAAAAAATTAAAAAAATCTCATTAGTCGAAAGCTGTTGTTTGGCCACCAGGTAACTCTATCTAAAAGGCACAGCAATAACCCACGTGTCAACTACTTTGCTTTATATAGTATTTATTACCAAGTAAAAGATAATTTTACCCCTTGATCCACTAAAGCTATAAAAAAAAAACCAACGTGAAAACATAAAAATATTTTTGGATTAAATTGAAATTTTTTTTCCTTCAAGGGCAATCCAGTGAAATTATCGTGTATTTAAAATTGGGAAGTAAAAAATGCCCTTGGATGCCGGCTCTGAACTTTCAGCTCCAAGGGTAATCTCATATTTTTGCTGTTAAAAAATAAGTAAATGACCCTGTTATCCCCACCAGCAAGGCCAAATGTTTTTATCATGATGGGCAAAACTGTAAATTTAATATTACAGTTCACATTGCCACTGTCTAACTACAACATTTGGTACCGTGGACTTCGCAATTCTCCTCCAGTTTAATTTATTATATGTTGTATTATAAATTACTTTTAAACTCGGTAAGGTGAAGTTAAAGTTAGGATATAGAGAATTGCACCTCAACATCACGCCATTGATCTAAACTTCATCCTCTCCCCCTCAATTTCTTCTCCTTTTCTATGCTGGTGTTAATTTCAGATTCTACTGTACCATGTACAGTTTTATTTCAGGTGCATCTAACAATTCTTTCATTGTTGAGACATAAATTTGCTAAGGTACTGTAAAATGTTTGTTTTATACACAAGAAATGATTGATCTTCATCATGGTTTTCTTTGAGTTTCAAATATTATCTACATAAATGTTTTGTGGAAATATATATGAGATAAAGCATTCACAAAGTAAGCGCTACATCAAACATTCAAACACACAAAAACTCCCTACATATCCCAATGCGTGAAGCTCATTTGGCCTCCACCTAGCTCGGGATGGTGTATTGTCCAAGATTATATAGGAATTGGCGGGTTGACGTGGCCGTCCCGGGGCCGTAACCGGACATAGTTTTAAAAAATAACTTGTTAAACTAAGATAATTATGCTATACTTTAAAAGACATGGGAAAAATATTGTGCATGTGCTGTGAACATAAGCTCATTGCACTCTGGACCACACTATAGACATGGAGTGTTTACACTGTGGACGACACTATAGTGCCAGTCGGACCCAATAGCTTTAGGGTTCGGCTGCTCAGCCAGACGCAACAGCTTTTGGACTTCTTGATCGCTAGATCCAATGCTTTTGGATTTGCCTTGGTCGGCAAACCCAAGACCTAATGCCATAGTTTTGAAACCCGGCCCGACGGGTCAACCTGGGACCTGGCAGACCCGAGGCTGGAACCGGGTTGAAGAAAAAATAGAGAAAGAAAAAACCCGATGTGACCGGGCAAAACCTGGTCAAAAACCCGGTTGCAACCCGTTGACTTTTGTTTTTTTTTGTTTTTTACTAAAACGATGTTGTTTTGATTTTTTTTTTAAAAAAAATTGACCCAGTGACCCAGTCAAAACCCGAAAACCAGGCCTTGGATCGGACAGAGTCTAAAAACTATGCCCAATGTTATAGGGTCCGTCTATGCAGCTAGACTCAAGGCTATTTTAGATCTGGCTTGACCATTAAGCCAAATAACATTAGTTTGATATTGCCATCAAACCTGAAATAATTAATATATTTTTTATATTTTTTATATTATTTTATATTTTTTAAAAATTATTATTCAACCGATATACTTAATAATAATAATAATAATAATAATAATAAATAATAATAATAAATGATTGAACGTGCTTCCAATAGCAGAGGAGTTCTTGATCGGCGGGGGGGTGAAAACTTTTTCTTATATTATTAGATAAAGTGAGGGTCTGACCGTTGAACAGAAAGGTGGTTTTGAACGTGGAGGACCCATTCAGCAACAGAGCCCATCAACTCCAAACTTGACTTGCCAGAAACCACCATGACCATGACGGGCTTTTTTTTTTCCTTTTCTTTTTTAGAGGATTTGGGCATCGCCGTTTATTTCCAGACCACTCATTGCCTGTCTTCAGACCCATGTGATTGTGTTGCATATGATTTCAATTGGGGCCGCCCACTCTTGACTTTCACCGTGCATGGAAAAGATCAGTGTGCTTTTGTTCGATTTAATGGCCGCAGAACTGTGCCCAAACCCTTCGAACATACATGGCAGAACTGTGAAAAGCTGAAAACTTAAGTCATGTTCTTTTGTCATTTTTAAGAAAAAAATGAATTTCATGTTTGAATTTTTAATAATTTAGTTTTTAATTTTATTTTTTTCATTAAGTTATCTTGTTTTCATTTAGTTATTGTTTTGTTATCAAATAAATTCTTTGAGATATTTTAAAAATATTTTGAGAGTATGTTTTCATAATACTGATAAGTATTTTATTTATTAATTATATTATTAAATTAATCAAATTTATTAAATTGATTAATGATTAGAATTCCAAATTTTTCTCACACTCCTTTAAGAACACTTTGATCGCTCGAGCATATTTTTTGCGCTAAAAGAATTTTAGCTCGGCCCATGTGACATAATGGATACCACCTATCTAGTCTTTGTTCTAAGCCTCGTTAGAGAATCCACGTCCTTGCTAGCCTAACCCAATCCTTAGCTATAATAGCAAAGTGAAAGTTAATAATAATAATAAAAAAATATTGATGCTTTTTTTATTACAGGTTTGTTTTTATATTTTAAAAATATTTTAGAAAGATTAATTTTTTTAGATATTTTTAAATTATTTTGATATATTAATATTAAAAATATTTTTTTTTATTTAGATATATTTCTAAATAAAATATACTTTTTTTAAAAAAAACTGCAAACAGCTATTACTGTATCAATTCTCAACTGACTTTCAAAGAAGGCGCGAGAGAGGAGAAGGTCGCGGGAGAAAAAGAGATTATACATGGCATCTGGATTCTGTCTTTTGTTCCTGGCTTCAATTTTCCTAGCAATCAATAGTTCAACGATGGCGATCCTGCACGAGAGTTCATCAGGATCCGTGGTGCTATAGAGTTCATCAGACAATACTCCTTGGAGGCAAAACACACTTAATTTCTCGTCTCAAATCTCTCACCCTCTTATAGGTCTCTCGCTCTCATCTCAAATCCCTTTTATTTTTTTAGAGGCTTTATGTCGAACACTTTGTATATTTCTCTTCTCTTCTTTTTTCCGGGTTTCTCTTTGATTATTAAACTATTTCTTTGATTATTTTGGGTTTTGTTTGATTTCTTATAATCAAGAAACAAGATACTGGCATTGCTCGTTGACATGTAAGTTCTTTATAAACAATGAGATTACAAATTGTGGGTTATCACATACAAAAAAGGCAAGAAATAGGGTTTGTGGTCTTTAGAATTTTAATAACTTGTTAATGGTAGTGTTTTATACTGTTCATATATTCTTAATTAGATCTGAAAGATGAGATGTAATACCCTTCTGAAAAAAAATAGCATCAAAGGAGTAATTATCCTGTCAAAAAGTATTTAATTGAATTTGGTTTGTTGGATATGAACCTCTAGATATATCAACAATGTGGTATTCAATATATTTGTATCTGTGGTACTCTGTTCTCTATTGGCATAACAATTTGTTATATGAAGAAGTTTTTTGCTTGTGAACAGGTTGTTTTGTTTCTTTTAAATTTGTGAAGAAATGGACAGCATCTATGGAGGGTTAGATGAGGCGAAAGCTGAGATCGAGAAGCTCAAAGCAGATTTGAAATGCAAAGTAGAATTTCTGACAATTTCAAATGCTTCAGGAGGCTGATATTCAGGAAGTGGGAAATTCTTCTTCTTTGGAAAAAATGCAAAATAAGCTAAGAGTTTAGAGCAGATGCACAGAAATTGCTCTATAAATCTTAAAGCTAAAGAAGCTGAATGGAGCTCTCAACTGGAGAAACTAACTGGAGAGCTGGATAATTACGGGTCTGCACTAGAGAACAAAGAAACAGCAATAAAAGAGCTTGGCATGGAATTGAAAAATTGCCACTCTATGATATTGCAGTTGAAGTTGCAGAATGAGGAGGCTTCATCAATGATTACTGGTATTGAAATCAGGAATAACTGAGGCTTAATTGAACACTGAGAATGCTGGTTGTTGATTTGGAAGAACTGAGCACCCGCCCATCTTCTACTCTCCATCCCATCTTCTCTTTATGTTTTGCTTTGATTGTTTTATTCTCGCAGCAAGTATCCTATACTATCGGGAATGGAAATGTTAGAATCCTTAGATTTTTTTTGTGGCAAAGAAATGTTTATATACCCGCAATGTTCCTAACCATACAGAGTTAGAATCTGCTTTGTATTCGAAGTTGATCAAATTGGTGTATATAAAACCTGGCCTGACGGTTCATCAATGATGATTTTAGCTGGGTTTTAAATATTCAAAATCTGCGCTTGTAATTAATTTAGTTAAACTTGGTTTTTTATATATATATTTTTTAAAAACCTAAAAATATTTTTTTTATAGCTGATATTCTTATTAAATATTATTTTTTCATGTGGGATAACTAATATATATATTTTCTATTCATATGAAAAGTTTCTAAGTATTTTAATTTTTTCATCAGGATAACTACTTATAATATGTATTCATATGAATTATTTTATAATTTTATTTATAAGATATTAAAATCTTAAATATATATTTTTAAATTTTTTCTAAGTTAATTCTGAGTTTAATTGTTTGACATGGAATTCATTTTCTTAATTATGCTCGAAATTGGGTCTTCGAGCCTGTAGTAATAACTATTGTGTTAACTTTGGAATGCTTTGGAATGAAAGACTTGATTTAGTTGCATAAATGAAGATGAACTGATTTAATCATTTCATTTGAATAATAATAATAAAAAGATATTTATGAATTTTTATTTTAAAGATAATGTACGTGATTGTATTTTTTTTCTTAGAGAGCCAGCTAAAAAGCACGGGTGTTGATATTATAAATAAAAAAAGAAGAAAACAAACAGGATGAATTAAGAGATCATGGAGCCCGCTCTAACTTGTGAGAAATCCTTGACTGATAGGAAAGAATAATGCACATCTTCTTCATGCCCTATAAAGTTATTCAATGGAGATAAGATAGTCTTTGGAGAACAGTTCTTATGGATAATCATAGAGGCTGCACTTTTTAGGTATATCTTTTACATTCTAGTATATTCTTCTGAATTCAACTTCCATGCACAAACAAAAAAAATAATCAAAAGGTCATATCATAGTCGCCATCTTAATGTAATATTATCTTTTTAGTTAGGCTTCTTTCAACTCTTGGTGCTATGAACTTTGAAATCTTAAAGAGCTCGAAATGTGCAATTTTAAAGGTCAACAAATGTGGGTTAAAGTCAACATCACATCAGAGTCGCCGGACATCGATCTTAGCTGGGGCTCTCACCATCTACTTACCAATGCTATCAGTGGAAAACTACTTGCAACGACAAGTACACGAGAGGAGAGACGTGGCAAGAGACTATTGTCGAAGGGAAATACGTGGTGTCATATACAGAATATTCCAGCCCCACCGACAGGCCACACCAAGACCGTCGGCAGATAGAAAAAACTATCCACCGTCTCCTGCCTTCCCATATGCAAAATGGTAACAATGGAGAGATTAAAGTGTAAAATTAATTACTAGTTTCATTCTTATTTGTAATACAAATGCAAGGATTATATGAAATTTGATACAATTGCGAGATTCTTCTATTCTACTTTTGATGCTCTGGTGTAACACCATGGTTGCTTGGCCAGTGGCATTACACTGCCCACCAGACATTGTGGTGGTGTTCTCCATTCCCTCTTGATAACAAGAGATGGAAGCAAATGAAACTACCTGGAATTCAGACATATTTAGAGGAAAAAAAGCAGATGACAAAACGAGCCTTATTGCATTTTCTTCAAAATGCTTCTTCGGTGAAATTGCATTTGGATCATTCCTTCATGAACTAGTTCTTCTTACCCTCTTCACCACCCTCTTCCAAGTAAGCCTTCTTTCTCCTCTCAGCGTTAGCAAACAGACAAATCACGAGGAAACACGTGGCATAAATCCCATGAACCTTCCAATTAGTCTTGGGTGGTTGGTGCAAGACAACCCTATGAAACACTGCCACGTAGTAGTGCAGCCCAACTGCGTAGCCCACCAGGGTCTGACCCAGGCCCAGAAACTTTGAGCTCAACCCACACTCCGTGGAAAAGACCAGGATCAAATACATCAATAGCAACAACAAGTACAGTGCATAGCCAAGGGTTTGAAGAACCATTAAGCAAACGTAAGTGGACTGTGAAGTAGCATAGAAGAACTTCAAGGGCTCAAGCCCAGTAACTAATGAAGAGAGGCATAGAATGGTGAAGTAGATTGAGAGATAAACTTGGATGAAAATCAAGATCTTTTGTATAGAGAAATAAGCTTTGATGTGGTTAAAGATAAGAGAGACAAGAAGTAGAGGTATTAGAATGAATGCAAAAGAGACTATAGAGGCAATGGTAGGTGCATACTTGTTTCCAACAATTGGCTTGAACCCTCTGGTCAAATCATTGTTGGCTTTTGTAAGATACTTCTTGGAAGTTATTGAGATTCTCTCAAGGTCTGGTATGAGAGTTTGATGAAACTTTGATGGAAGATCTCTGAATTCAGCAACCAAATCATCTTCATCATCTTGTCCAATCCAGCTTGGTTGTTTTTTAGATTGAGTGGTCTTTTTTTCATTGGTTTGTTTTTGGTTTTTGTTTTGTTTTTGGGATTCTTGGTTACCGACTTTCTTGTCTACAAGGGATTGTGTTTGCTTTGTGGAAGTGGGTTTGGTTGTTTTGTCGGTGGATGAGCCTAGTTTGAGTAGATCTGGTGTTTTCTTGGTGGAACCAGCAATGGATTTGGTGAAGTTGGAGGCTTTCGAGGTGGAATTGAGTTTCTTGAGCTGCGAAGTGGAGTTTAGCTTTTTGAGCTGAGAAGTGGTATTGAGCTTCTTAAGCTGATTCTTGGATTGGGAATCGGTGAGTGTTGCTTTTGTTGAGTTTGTAGATTTTGTAATCTTGGTTTGGTTCTTGGTGGATAGGCTGCCAGTCTTGATGGGCTTGGTTTGGTTTTTTGTAGATAGGCTAGGGCTGGTGAGCTTGGTTTGATTCTTGGAGGATAAATTGGTGTTTTTTTTCTTGGGTACTTGGTCGTCATATGTTTCCACTTCCAACATTCTTCTTCTAACAAGAAATCGATCGGTTTGAAGCTGCTGCTGCTGATCACTGTCTGAGGAGGCACAGAGGAGAAGGGAAGTAAACAAGAACAAAACAAGATAAAGCAGAGGTACCTGTCTGAGACTGAAACAGATCAAGTACTTGGGTGGAGCCATTTTGTGCAATCTAGCCTAGGTTTTTGTTGGCCTTGAAAGATCTAATGGGGACTTGACTTATAAGAACTAGAGCTTGGATATGCTGGATCCAAAACTCAGAGAGAGAGAGAGAGAGAGGGAGAGGGAGAGAGAGAGAGAGTGGGATGGGGGGAGCCAGAGAGAGCATTAAGTGAAAGTATGGATTTATATAGTATTATTTATGTTCATTGAAGTGAAGACTTAAGATGAGAAATTAGCAGAAGATGAGGTCAGGCAGTCACATGGTGACAATATGTAAAGTTCCCTTCCTAAAAAAACGCGGTTTTACAGGTCCCGGTGTTGCTGCTGCCTGCTTTCTCTGCTGGCACTGTGTAGGCCCAGAAATAATGCCCTGGTTATTTACCATACTTTCACTCACGGGACACAATTTTCTAGGCTAATCAGTTCCTCAACCTGCGACACTCTTATTAACTAACTGGGTTCAGACCATGACTCCATTGGTCGGCATCTGTTTCTTCAACGTTAATAAAATAAATCTGACTGCTTTAGGTCTTAGAATTTGTAGCTTATCATGTTCCTTCTTTGGGTTTGAGAAAACCCTTTCTTTGTAGTGTGAAGAGGATGAGCTGACCAAATATACGGGGTGAAGTATTGACTCTCTTTTTTGCCATTTATTGAAAGAATAAAGAATTTCTTTGCTCACAGGATGGATCACCGGCAGGGTAGCTGAGATCTGATCATGATGAGAAATTATTAAATCAACCGAATCTATTAATTTCAACTCGATCCCACTATCGTCATTTACTGCATCAATTCCTTACGAATTCCACCATACCTCTTTATTATACCTGATTTGACTAAAGAAAATGAATTCACGTGAAAATCTCTTGAAATGTGAGAGTTGAGGAATGCTTTTGATTTGTTGTTTTCTTGAAAGTGGGCAATGTTAGTAGAAATTAGGTGTATTCAAACCTTTGTGTTGTTTCGGACCATCATAGTTTTATCTTTAAAACATCAATTTTATTTTGATTTTTACACAAATTATATCAAAGTTTCTTGGATCAAGATATAACTTCATTTCCTTTGGTTTAGTATTGGTCATTTAATAATTTCAAATGATGAAATCAAGAAAACGACATTTAAATTATATTAATTATAAAAATATTTGTCTTGTTGGATAATGATGCCTAACTATATATATAAATGAAAGTTGATCTCAAATTAAAATTATTATATGCCGGTAGCAATTTCAATGATTGTGAACAAAAAAAACATTAGGAAAATAATTAAGCTAGATATATAAAGTATTATTTAAATCAAATTTTGGTTTGTGCTGCATTCCAGGTTAAATTAAGTTTTTATTATAAAAAAACATAATAAAAATATAAAAACATCGTTGACATGTTTTTTAATAAAATAATAATAATAATCATGAAGTAAAATATTATGTATGTAAAGCGATAATGTTTTTAAATATTAAATGATTTCTTCGTTTTAAATACTAATATTAGAAGTCAGTTTGAGATTGTAGTGGTAGTTATGATTCAAAATGTTTTTCGCTTAGAAATATACTAAAATGATATATTTTTTTTATTTTTAAAAATTATTTTTTAAAAATCAATATATTAAAATGATCTAAAAATATTTTAAAAAAAACATAATTTTAACTGCTTTTCAAAAGCGGCCTAAAATGATGAAACCAACCTTAGTGAACTTGCTGATAAGTGCAAATGCAGCTGATGAATTATTAGGAGTCACAAAACAAGCTCCTTCCAATGACCGGCTGCTAAATTCAAATGCATCTCTTCCACTGGAATGTTTCCGATCTTATTTAATTTGCATTATTTCCTCAAATCTCTCCCTCATATGAAACAAAAATGTTCAGTAGCCTTTCCAGAAACACAATGACCACAACATCCACCATGTCTTCTTCTCCTTCTAAACAGATAAACAGAAAATCCTTAATCAAAATTAATTTTAGATAACACAAGGAAATTACAATCTTTAATCACTGTCAATTTCAGGGACAAAACAGGACTTCTACTTGAACTATCAAGCAATCGATGCATGAGCTAATTAACAATATAGGAAATGGTGGTTGTCGGATGAAAAATCAAGTATTGCCTTCAATTTCAGAACTTCTGTATAAACCCATCATGATTCTTAACAGCTTGGCAAACCCAGAATCAATAACATAGAAAACTCCAACCACACCACCCCAAATCTACCACAAGAGAAACGTCAAATTTGGCGCATTTTTGGAGAGGCCAAATCCATGCTCTCTAGGCTCGATTGATGTCTCTGATACCTGAACCAGTCACGGCTAGGTTTTTGAGCACAACCCCCTCTCTTTCTCTTGAAAATTTGGAAAACGACAAAGTAATAGATGCACCAAGCGATGGTGGATTTGCCACTCTTCCATTTATTTGAATAACCGGGAAGATAAATGCCTTGGATTTGAGTTGAATCAGTTTGGGTTGTTTATTTATAATGCTAAAGTTAAGCATATACTTTAAATCTCCAGGCAATTTAAGAGCAAAGGAAGGATAAAGACGAAGTAAGGGTGGTGTTTAGATTTTTTTTTATAATAAAATTGTAATATTTAATATAAAAGTTTTTTAGTTATTAAATGAAAAATTATAATAATTTTGTAAATAATTAGATATTTTTTGTTGATTTTTGGGAAAATTTTAAGTGTTAGTGTTCACATAAAATTTAGAATATAAAATGTAATTTTTTAAATTATAGTAATTAATTGTAATTTGGTTGAAACTATAGGAAGTTAAGGTATTTGTTTTCTAAAGATTATCTAAATTACAATTGATGACTTTATTTTTTAGAATGAGACTAAATTTAAACTTGAAGTTCCATAAATTTAAGGTTTGTTTGTATGTGAAATATGAATTAATTATTTTTTTAAAATATTTTTTATTTAAAAATATATTAAATAATTTTTTTCTATTTTTTATATATTAATATATCAAAATAATTTAAAAATATAAAATAAAAATTTATTTAAAACTCAATTTTTATTTATTTATTTTTAAACTACAGCTAGATATTAATGCTCATCTAATCCATAAACATAATTACTTTAATTAAGAACACCTGTTGATGTGATAGCTAAATGATTACTAATATAATTGCACTGTATAAGCTTTTTTCTTTTTTCTTTCATTACCAGAAAAAAAATAGATATTATTTAAGGTTCTATTATTTTTAGTCTTTTTTTTTCTATACCACCACTGAGATATATATAAAATTACTTGATATTTATATCTTATTTATTATTTATAAGATTATATATTATTTATTAGATTTTAGGTATTTATTATCTAACTATTATTTATTATTCAATAAAAAATAAAATAGTTAATATATAATATTTTTTATGTCAATATTAAGATATGTATATATATAATATTGCATTAAAAAATATAATTATTTTTTACAAATACTTCTTTATAATATAAATATATATTTCAAGTTAGATTTTATAATATTTATATTATTTATGAAGTAAGATAACTATTTAAAAAATATCAATTAATTTAAATAAAGTCAAATCAGTATTTAATTCAGATTAAATTACAATCCTCAGCTAAAATATTAGAAACACATCGAATCGATGTCGGTCTCATTGTTAAAAGACCAAAGCATGATCTACATCCACAAGATCTCTTAGGATTCTTTTTGTTAATTATTTTTCTTCTAATTTATTCCAGGAATTTTTTATGTAGGAAATGTAAGAGACCAATAGTTGAAATCGTTAGACATGTGGACGCCTAGTTGTACTTGACAGACGACTTGCAGTCCCAGTTGGGAAAAAGAAAAAGAAAAGTATTGAAAGTTAAAACCAGTGTCTAGTGGCCCATAGATCATCCACCACCGCCGTCTCACCTGATTCAAGCAGGGGACAAGAAAAACCAAAGGATATCAGGCAGGAGGCCCCCGCAGCTGCGCTGCCCAGCATTACAGGGTTCGTTTCACACTTTCTCTGCTCATTATTATAGTATTGGAATCGGTTCAGGCAGTACGGTGGGGATTTCTTGCGTTCCTAAATCTGTATAATTTTGTCAGTTTCATGAGCTCCTATCGTCAAGTATGGTAGGATCCATGAAACCTCCATACAATCTATGTGAATTAATCCCATTACTTTTTCTCACCGTTGAGATTTTGAACCAAACATTTCCACCAATTATTAAATTTACGAGATTTATTAGTGTCATTATTTATTTAGTGTACGAGGTTCTCGTTCAAAACATTAGATTTTTTAGAATCGAATTCCATAAAAATAGCATTATTTATTGAAAAAATTGTAATTGAAGTTTCCTTGCAACGGGACTAAAAGTTTTAAAATGTCTACCTCCTAAAATTTCATAGTCTCAACTAGGGGTGTTCAAAAAAACCGACCAACCGATTAAACCGAAAAAACCGAGAAAAAATTAACCGAAAAAACCGAACCGATAGAAAAAACCGAATAAACCGAATAAAAAATAAAAAAACCCACCCGGTCCGGTTCGGTTCCGGTTTTAAAAAGCTTAAACCGATTGAACCGGACCAAACCGAACCGATTTAAAAAAAAGATATAAAAAGCATCATCCCTAACCCTAAACCACTTTTCCCCTTAATTTCCAGCCGCCAACCCCCCCTCGCCCGTCAATCGTCCCC